>Ga0233425_10000168_pt1 | contig 168568 bp, 190 predicted proteins | sample Watercolumn_Towu_2_FD_181712 | JGI IMG/M metagenome (GOLD analysis project Ga0233425, IMG submission 181712) | Freshwater microbial communities from Lake Towuti, South Sulawesi, Indonesia - Watercolumn_Towuti2014_140_MG | ecosystem: Environmental > Aquatic > Freshwater > Lake | place...
TTTTTGATTGAAACCAAAAATCAGTGAATTTTTCATCGTCAAAGAAAATTTTATGGGCCCAAAGGGCTTCGATCCCTTGGCTCACCGGTTATGAGCCGGTTACTCTACCAAGCTGAGTTATGGGCCCTGACAAAACAGATTTGTTGTGTGTATAAAAGTTATAGAGATGTACAGTAATTTTGGTAGCAGCTATCTAAAAGATGGTTTTGTGCATCTAGTGATTTTTCTGCAATTTCCAAAATCTTATTATGTTTTTCTTCTGGGATTTTATCTAGGATTTTTTCCCATGTAGCTGCATGTCTTATGTCTGCCTCCATGTGCAGTCTAAAGTATTCTGTCGCAGAATCTGATGTAATATTGTAGAATTTTGCTAGGCCATCCAGTTTTGTGTGACTAATCTTTGGTATTTCCTTTTCAAATGCATACATTGCTGCAGCACCTGCCTCAAATGAGGTCATCAAATTAGATAATTCAGATACTGCCTGTGTTGTTTTATCTAAACCAACATATGATGTGATATTTTCAACGCCTAGTGATACAGCAAAATGAGTCCATGGTTCAATGTGTTCTTCTTCTTCATGTTGGTTTGCCTTGATTTCTGATATCAAAGATTCTGGTGCAAATTTTGCAATCTCACCAACAAACATTGGAACCGCCTTTACCATTTGAAAGTATTCTTTGGAGTAGCCAGCTAGCATTTGTGTGGATAGTTTACCATCACTCCACATTTGGTAAAATGGATGCTTTAACAAGCTTTTTTGCTCGATTAGTTGATCAATTTTTTTTGTTAGCGAATTCATAACATTATTGGTTTTCTGCCAATAAAAAAATCTTTCATGTCCAAAAGATTTTAAGTTCTAGGTACGGCGATGCAAACGGGCTCCTGTGGTGTAGTCCGGTCAAGCATGTCGCCCTTTCAAGGCGGAGATCCCGGGTCCAAATCCCGGCGGGAGCACCTACAACTATTAATATTGTAAACGAAAAGGATCGCTCGAGTGCAGTTTTTTGGATCGAAAAAATCTAAAAATCAATCCCTTACTGGACACATACAAAGGGTATATCCAAAAAATAGATAATGCCCTAGAATCTGAATTATCCCTATATTCCAAATCCGAATTCATGCAACCCTTGATGTATGCAATTGAAGGTGGAAAAAGAATCAGACCTTTGATTTTGTTACTAGCCGCAGAGTCAGTTGGGAAAATAGACGAGCGCGCATTTGCAGCAAGCTGTGCAGTAGAATTCCTACATACAGAATCAGTCATTCATGATGACATTATAGATAACGAAACTTCACGTAGACACAAGGACCCATTTCACATCAAATACGGATACAATACAAGTATTTTGACTGGCGACTTTGTTCTTGGACTAATTCTCAACATTTCTTCTCGACTAAACAATCCAAGAATCACCAAAGACTTGGCAAACACTGCGATGTTGATGAGTGAAGGTGAAGTATTAGAAACAATGCTAGAGACAAGTCAAGACCTTACGTTTGATGACTATCTGAAGGTAATGGAATACAAAACTGCAACAGCATTTGAGGTATCTTCAAGACTTGGTGCAATAATTGGAGGAGGGACAGAAGATCAAATTATCGCATTATCTGAATATGGAAGAAATGTTGGAATTGCTTATCAGATAAGAGATGATCTAATAGATTGGAAAAACGAAGACAAGCTCTTTAACTTGTTAGTAAAGAAAAGTATGGACCCACGTGATATTTTCAACCACATGGAAAAAATGCTAAAAGATTATGCAGAGAAAGCAGCATCAAGTCTTAGAATAATTCCAGACAATGATGCAAAATCTCACTTGGAATATTTGCTAAGACTAACTACTTTGAAATTGTAAGTCCAAGATCTAGTATTGGCACTGCGTTCTTTGTGAATTCAATTACTGGATCTGGATAGACACCGATTGCAATTAGGAATATTATTGAAAATATCATAACTCCAATGATTGCTTTTGGTTCTTTGATTCTCTTTTCTGTTTCACCTTCAAAGTACATTTTTCGAATAAGCCAACCATAGTAAGCCACAGACAATGCAGAGTTGAGAACGCCTGCTATAGCAAGCCATCCTGCCCATGATGGAAGTCCAGTTTCTAGTGCAGCACCAAACAAAATTAGCTTACTCCAGAATCCAGCAGTTGGTGGAACGCCAGCAAGCGCAAGTAGTGATATTACCAGTCCTAGAGAGGTGATTGGCATCTTTCTACCAAGACCTTTTAGTTTGTCGATATTTGTAACACCAATTGTTGTCACAATACCAGCGATTGCAATGAATGCAGCGCCTTTCATAACAGAATGATTAAGTACATGAAATAGAGATCCTTGAATGCCAAGTGCTGTAAATGGAGCAATCGCCAATCCGATTAAAATGTAACCTGCATGTCCTATACTGGAATAAGCAAGCATTCTGGAGATGTTCTTTTGCATTATAGCTGCAATGTTTCCCACAGTCATTGTCATTACCGCAATAACACCTAATGCAAATGTCCAGTCAAGATTTAGTGCGACCGTTCCCATAATTATAACTCGTAGTGCAGCTGCAAATCCAGCCTTTTTGGTTCCAGCTGCAAGTAGTGCAGTAATTGTTGGTGGTGCACCCTCGTAAGTGTCTGGAAGCCACATGTGGAATGGAACAAGACCCATCTTGAATCCAAATCCTGCAATGAACATGCCTACTGCCAAAAACGCAAGCGGCATCATAGATGGATCCAGATTTGCAAGTCCAGTCATTACTTCGCCGATATTCGTCGTTCCAGTGAGACCATACACAATAGAGATTCCGTAAATTATAATTGCTGAAGATAATGCTCCAAACAAAAAGTACTTGAGTGCTGCTTCGTTTGAGCTTGGATTCTTTTTCATAAAGCCGGCCAAGACATATGTTGGAATTGACATGAGCTCCCATGCGACAAAGAGCATTACAAGGTCTGTAGAATATGCAACAAGCACCATTCCTATTGTTGATAATAGAATCAATGAATAGTAGACTGGTGGATGAGCCTGGCCACGCATGAAATTAAACGAGCCTACAGTTGTCAATATAGATACAATTAGCATTGCAATTGCAAATAATCCACTAAAGGAATCATTTGCTAAAACATCTGCAGAAAATACTGCTGCTGGTGGAAGCTGATTTGTAAATATCTCATATGAAACATAGCCAATTGATGCAATCAGTGCACCAAATGCAATTGCTGCATAAAATGAGTTGGAGCCCTTTTCCTTTCTGACAACACTGATCACTGGCAAGACCATTCCTATCGTACCTAGAATTGCAATCAGAACAATTGGGGTCGAAGTTATCTCTATCATGACATCACCCTATATGAACAAGAACAATACTACGAATAGTATTCCCGCTCCAAATACATAAAGATAAGATTGCGCAACACCTGTCTGAGTTTTTTGAACAATTTTAGCTCCCCAGCCAACAGATTTTTCAAATCCAACGTTTAGGCCCAAATCAATTGCATACCTCTCAAAGTATCTCCAGACGCCTCTTGCAAACCATAATGGCGCTACAACAAAGCACCAGTACACCATCGCGTTAAGATACCATCTGTTCAGTATGGTTTTATGAATTGCATAAAAGAAAATGTTCGAGTTTACAAATTTGACTGGGTCTACAAATCTTCCAATATAGAAGACATAGCCAAGTATTATTCCAATGCTAAATGCTGCAAGGGACACAATCAGTGCTACTGGATTGATTCCTTCCAAAAATGCTGGCAATCCATTGCTTTCCTCTGCTACATGTTCTACCTCGATGTGGAATGTATGACCAAGATATTCTGTGAATAATTCGTGTATGCCATGTTCAGCAGTTAGGCCAACTACGCCTATTCCTATGGTCAGGACTGCCAATATTCCATACGGAACCCACATGGAAAGGCTTGCTTCATGGATGTGATGTCCTTCTTTTTCCATGTGTTCAATGTGTTTGGATTTATCGCCAAAGAAGACCATTCCAATCATACGTGTAGTATAGAAAGTAGTAATTACCGCAGTCAAGGCTGCAATTGCAAATAATGGAATTGCCCAAGTGTTTCCAGATTCATACACGGCTGCAAAGATTGCATCCTTGCTCCAAAATCCAGTTGTGATAAATGGAGCACCCATCAAGCCAAGGCCTGCTGCCCACATGAACGCATATGTTTTCTTCATGTGCTTTCGTAGTCCTCCCATATCTGTCATGAACCTAGAGCCCACTACGTGTAGTAGTGATCCAGCCGCCATGAAGAGTGATGCCTTAAACATTGCATGAGATATCAAGTGGAAAAATCCCGCAGTGTAACCATCAACGTATTGATGTGATAGTCCTGCAATTCCCATTGCCATCATCATGTAACCAATTTGAGAGCCAGTAGAATATGCAAGAACTTTTTTGATTTCAGAATTTACCATTCCTTGTGTTGCTAACAACAATGCGGTAATGCCGCCAACCCATGCAACTATCTCAAAGAACTGTTCCATTGCAAATCCAGCAGCAGCTAGTGCAAAGAACAACGGGCCAATTCTTGCAACCAAGAACACACCTGCTTTTACCATTGTTGCTGCATGAATGAGCGCAGAAACTGCAGTAGGTCCAGTCATTGCTTCCAGTAGCCATTCGTTTAGTGGAAATTGTGCGGATTTGCCTATTGCGCCACCAAACAATAAAACAGCTGCTGGAACCAACAAACCCTGTGCTTGCATTGATGTAGCCCAAGCAGTGTCATGCATTAATTCTCTAAAACCAAATGTTCCAGCAAATGCAAAAATCAAAAACATTCCAGAAAGCATCATGATGTCCCCGACTTTGGTCATGATGAATGCCTTCATTCCAGAGTGTGTTGGGGAATAGTATTCTTGGAGTCCCAGTACAGTTCTTCCTTGGACACCAACATGGTCTTTGTTTTTGTCTCGGTACCAAAACCCAATGAGAGCATACGATGCAAGACCTACGCCTTCCCATCCAAAGAACATCATTAGTAAATTATCAGATAGAACGATGAGTTGCATCGAACCAATGAAAAACATCATCCAGAACCAGAATCGAACAATATCCTTGTCACCCTTCATGTAGCCGGTGCTATACACCATGATCAAAAATGAAATCCAGCCAACCACGTTTGCCATTATTACAGCTAGTGGATCAGCTAAAACTCCAGCCTTGATTCCAATTGTTGAAATCCAGTTTACTTGGTCATGAATTTCATGTGATTCTAATGCTCCTGGGAGTAGTGTTGCCGCAGAAAGTGCACTCATTAGTGCAAATCCAACTGCAACCCAACCGCTACCACGTTTTGATGCTTTACCTACTGCCGGAATAATCAGAGCGGCAGCAAATGGTAAAATCCAGACAAGCCATGCGCTTGTTGGTGCAAAGTCAAATGCAAGACCCATCATGTTAGCTTCCATTATTGACCAAGTACTCCTTTCATGTATGGAATAATGTCTTCAAAGAACAAGTCTGGGTATATTCCCACTACAATTGTAAATCCGGCAAGCACCATCATTGGTGCAGTCATGTACCAACTTGCCTCTTTTACATGAGACAGATGTTCTGGCAGTTTTCCAAAGAAGACTCGTTTTAGCATCCAGAGCATGTAAGACATTGTAATCACTGTTGCAACAAGTCCCAATCCAAATACGACATATCGCAGCGTTGCACCACTTGCAGCATTTTCCTTAACTGCTGTATCTAGTGCTCCTGCAAACAAAGTCCACTCACCCATGAATCCGCTTGTTGGCGGAACACCGGCTATTGTCAGTGCACCTATAACACCACAAACTGCAGTGATTGGCATTTTACCAGCAAGTCCGCCAAGTTTAGTGAGACTTCTAGTACCACATTGCACAATCAAAATTCCAGCAGTCATGAAGAGGAGTGCTTTGCCTAAGCCGTGAGTCACATACATGAACTCAGCTCCTGCAAGTCCGAGCGTAGAATATGAGCCAATTCCAAATAGAATGTATCCCATTTGGCTGACACTAGAATATGCTAATAGTCGTTTTACGTCATCTTGCATTAGTGCCATTGCGCCACCATAAATCATGGTTGCAAGACCCCAGATGTGTAGCCAAATTGCCATCTCTGCAAACGTGTTTGGTAAAAATTCTATAATCAATCTGAAAATACCATACGCGCCAATTCCGATCATAGCAGGCGACAACAAAGCACTGATTGGTGTTGGTGCTGCGCCGTGTACGTATGGCAACCAAATATGGAAGATGAATGCTGCCATCTTTACTGCAAGGCCAAGAACTATTGCAATTGCCGAAAGCATCAAGACATCTTGCGGAATTTTTGCCTCCGAGATTGCTGTAAAGTCAAAGCTGCCAACGGCAAGACCAATTGTTAAGAATCCTAGCAACAAAACAACTGCGCCAACATGAGTCCAGAACAAAAACATCAAAGAAATTCTTCGTCGCGGTCCATCACCCCAGAATGCTACCAAAAAGAAAGCTGGAATCAACATGACTTCAAAGAAGACATAAAACTCGATCAGGTTTGTCGCAAGGACTGTTCCAAGCATACCCATTGCAAAGACCAGATACAATGCAAAGTACAAGCCAGATTGTTTGTTGACATATCTTGTCATCTCTGATGATTCCACTAGTGTGGTTGTTTGGCCAGAGCCAGCGTTAGAGTGATGTATGTGCTCTTCGTAAAATTCGTGGAATTTGTGTAGCATGTATGGTTTTGAGTATAATGCTAACACAGTACTCAAAACATAGATTATTACTGCAAATGGAATTGCCAAGCCATCAAGCTTGAATCCAAATTCGCCGAACAGCTGTGTCCAAACGTAATGCTCTGAGTAGTTACCAGACAATGAAGCTTCGATTACTAGAAGTGTGCAATATAGCAACAAGCCAAAAGTGAACCAGGTTGCCACGTTTGGACCCATTTTTCTTCCAAGAATATAGGCTACTGGGGACAGTAACAAAGGCAGGAAGACTGCCTGAAGTAACGCGTACTCCATTAACCTTTCAGGCTCCTAAATTCTGCAATATCGACATTTTTGTACATACGATATGCTACTATGATTAGTGCAAGGCCCACTGCGACTTCGGCTGCAGCGATTGCAATTGAAAACAAGGCAAATGTTTGACCATGACTTGTAGGCAGAAATCTTCCAAATGCCACCAAGTTTAGGTTTGCTGCATTGACTACCATTTCTATTGCAAAAAGCATTCGAATTGCATTTCGTTTTACAGAAATTCCATAGATTCCAATTGCAAGCAATGCAATGGATACAATTACAAAATCAAGCATTGTGTTGGTCATTTGTTAAATCCTCCCTTCTTGCCAAAGTCAATGCGCCAATAACAGACGCAGCCAAGATGAATCCCATCAATACAAGTGCAGGCCAATAATATGTCAAAAAGTCTGCTCCAATCAATCTAAAGTCTACTGGTGGTTCATCAGTGGTAATGGTCTTGATACCAGAGCTCAAAATGACTGCGCCCATTGCTAACATCAATGAGAGCATCAGACCAATTCCAGCGTAGCGTCTTCTCTTATCTTCAATTTTGATGAATATGAGTTGTCTTCTAACAAGCATTACAGTAAACAGAATCAAAACTGCAATAGAGCCAATGTACACTGCAATCTGAAACATTGCAACAAATGGTGCATCCAACAACAAAAAGAAGCCTGCAATTCCACCTAGTGTTCCCATCAATGCAATAGAACCATAGATAAGAGAACGAACTTCAAGAGCTGCAATAGCAGAACCGATTGTAATTACTGCCAGTCCTAGAAATACTGCATCAGCCATGTGTAGCGCCTCTTGGATTGTCAAATTTGAATTCTACATCTTGCTGAACATTTGGTTTTACCTGTAGTTGGGCTGGTGTGTAAATCAGACCTTCTTTAGTAAATGACGATAATTCATAATCGTTTGTCATGTATAGTGCATAAAATGGACATGCATCAACGCAAAGACCACAGAAAACGCACTTGCCATAGTCAATTTGTGGCATGATTGCTTTTTTGTTCTGTTTCCATTCTTCTGGTACTTTGACCATTGCAATTGCTTCTGCGATTCCTTCGCATGCAATTGAACACAGCTGACATCCAGTACAGTGATCATGGAACAACATGTGTCGTCCCTTATATCCAGCAATACCAACTCCTGTGTTTGGATCATATTGATATCCATCACCTACGAACTTTAGTTTCTGTTCTGGGTATCGCAGTGTGAATCGTTTTACTGCCAAGTGTTTAATTCCAGAGTTTAATGCTTTGATAATTCCAGTTGCTGTTCCCATTTTACAAGATTCCTCCTGGACCTAGTACCCCAGCGTACACCAAGGCGAGTGCTATAAAGATGTTAACGAATGCAAGACCAATTAGTTTGTACCAACCAATGTGCAAAAGCAGATCAATTCTGATTCTTGGAAATACACCTCTCGGTAATAAAATGAAAAAGATCACGCCAACTACTTTTACTACAAACCATAACACGTCATTGAGCATTTGCTGATCCAGTAATGGAAGGCCTGGTAGTCTGAGAGTAATTGGGCCCATCTCTATTCCTTTATCAATTATTTCTTGTGGGAATGGTGGCCAAATGTTTGGTCCGCTCCATCCTCCAAGGAATAAAACCACAAACAAACCCGCAAATGCATATAATTTCAGATATGAACCGAGCTGGACAAGACCATACATCATGCCTGAGAATTCAGTTAGCCATCCTGCCACTATTTCGCTTTCTGCCTCTGGTAGATCAAATGGAATTCTTTCTAGTTCTGCAAGCATTGCAATAAAGAATACAATTGCGCCAATTGGCAGAAATATTATCCACCAGTATGTGTATTGTGATTCTACAATTTCAGTTAGATTTAGTGTGCCTGTGAGTATAACTACGCCAAGAACTGACAAAATCAAAGGAATTTCAAATGAAACCATTTGGTGAAGAGCACGAATTCCACCAATGAATGGGAATTTGCTGTTTGCAGACCATGCAGACAATACTGTGATAACTGGGAAAAATCCAATCACTGCAAACACTGCAAGCAATCCAACATCAGCATCTGCTACTACCCATCCACCTCGAGCCGCTGGAATTAGAGACACAAACGCAGCTGCAGTTGCAACAAACAAGACTGGAGCTGCCCAAAAGATTGGCTTGTCTGCTTTTGCAGGAATGATAATCTCTTTTGATAATAGTTTGATTCCATCACTCATTAATTGTAAAATACCTTCTATTTTTCCGCAGTAAAATGGGCCAACACGAAGTTGAAGTTTTGCAAGCATTTTTCTTTCAACAAATATAGTTCCTGCCGCAAGCAATGCTGCAAATCCAAATCCTGGAAACGCAGCGATTTTGAAGAATTCTGTTTGCAGTAAAGATTTGATCAGTGGAATCTGTCGTGAGGGGTCTGCCAGAGTTGTGAGTGCCAAGTATGGATCAAGTAATCTCTTACCTAAAACAGGTAGTTGCAAATAAAACAAGATAACCATAACAAATGGAATACCTATTAGCGTCAGCAGTAGAACTGCCCAAAACGCATTATCAGTAATTGATTTGATAAAATAGCTTAGCCTGAACTTTGGTGCAATTGTAGACATTTTATCTGTCAGCCTCCACTGGCCAGTAGTTTAGGCTCCAGTACACTGCTGGCATGTTTCCTAGTTTTTCTCCCTTGAGTAAATATGGCATACAGATAAGATTTCTAAATGAACCAACACTCATTTTTACTCGATATGGTTCTGCAGTACTGCGTGATACAACATAACAGCCAAGTGAGCCACGGCCAGACTCAACTCGTTTGTAAACTTCGTCGTTTCCGCCCTTTGGATTTGGCTTTAGTTTTACTCTAACAGAGCCGGACTTGGGCATTTTTTGTAGTGCTTGTCGAATAATATTGCAGGATTCTAACATGTCAAGCCATGGAATTTTGGAACGTGCATATGCATCACCTTCTTTGAGTGTGTTTACCTTGATGTCAAGTTCTCCGTATGCATCATATGGTTCTTTAACTCGCAAATCATAATCAACACCGCTTGCCCGGAGTACAGAACCAGTTGTTCCAAGGCGTATTGCATCTTCTCTTGATAGCTTTCCAGCATCTCTGGTTCTTGAAATCAAAATTGGATTGTCATAAAATATTGCAGCATACTCTTTGATGCGTTTTTCAAAATAGTTGACACGTTTGAGCAGCATGTCTTCAAAGTTTGCAGGAACATCATTTCGGACTCCGCCAGGAACAAAATATGCATGTGTTACACGAGCTCCCGTCATCTTCTCTAGCATGTCGATGAGTAGTTCTCTATCACCTGCAGGCCACATGAACATTGTAGAGTGTCCCAAAAATATTCCATAGATTGCAAGCCAATATTGTGTGTAGACACATCTATTCAGCTCCGATGCAATTACTCGAATGTACTTTGCACGTTCTGGTACCGAAATGCCAAGTAATTCTTCTACACCAAGACAATACGGATACAACACATTACAAGAATCATGAATAACAGGTCTTTCCAAATGAGGAATATTTTGAATGTAGTTACGATATTCTGCCATTTTTTCTTCTCCTCTATGCACATATCCTGGATCAGGATCTGCGTCAACAATATAGTCACCATCTATTTTGACGATAATTCTCATATGGCCAGAGCCGGGATGTTGTGGGCCTACATTTAGTGTCATTATACGTTCGTCTACTTTTTCTATTTGCAGGCCTGGTGGCAGTGAGGTTGTACTCATTTTTATCGTCCCTTTATCCTAAAGTCCTTGCGCATAGGTGGTAAATCTGCCCAGTCTTCTGGCAGTAACAGTCTTCTGTTGTCTGGATGACCATCAAAGAAAACTCCGAGCATTTCAAAACATTCTCGTTCATGAAATTCTACACTGTAAAATATGTCTCTAAGACTAGGGAGTCGAGTACTATCAGAACCAGGATTTGGATTTTCTTCTCTTGGTGCTCGAGTTGCCAAAGTCAAAACTTGTTTTGCTAGTTCTGGATCTGTGTAAGAACCCAAATGATATACAACTTCGATTTCCTTGTCTGCTGGATAATCAACACCAGTCACAGACTCTGCATGATCATAATGCATCTCATCTCGTAGAAACCTTGCTACATCTAGTACGTCTTCTTTTGCTACTTTAACTCGAATTCTGAGTGGTTTTACAAATTCAATCTTTGCTTTTGCACCAAATTTACCTTCAATCTTGTCCGTAATGGATTTTTCAAATTGCGGTAACTCTTTTACTGGCGCTGGCTGTGCTACTTGTTTTGTTTCTTGTGTACTCATTTACTATTACCTGGCCTTTAGCCTCTTGATTTTTTCTTGTAATAACATACATCCCTGTATTAGAGTCTCAGGTCTTGGAGGACAGCCTGGCACATAGACATCTACTGGAAGTATTCCGTCAATTCCTGGTAAAACATTGTACGAGTCAAAATAAAGACCACCGGTGATTGCACACGCCCCCATAGCAATCACATACTTTGGTTCTGGCATTTGATCATAAACTAGTCTTAGTCTTGGTGCCATCTTTCTTGTGATGGTTCCTTGCACAACAACAAGATCACATTGTCTTAGAGAGCCAAACGCTTCAATGATACCAAATCGTTCAACATCATATCTTGGACTAGATGCTGCTCCAAATTCCACGCTACAACATGCAGTTTCAATATGTACAGGCCACAAAGACCACAATCTACTCCAGTTTATGGCATATCCAAGTGGTTGGTCAACTGCTTTTACTAGTACATCGCCTAGCTTGCCAACAAACACATTAGCGGTTTGTGGTGTCAGCAGATCCTTTAGCAATCTAGTCCCTCACTTTTTTTGCAATCTGTAGTGGTATTAAGACCTACCAAATGTTTCTCCTCTTTGATTGGTATAAAGCAAAAGCCATAGCTGCAAACATTATTCCCAAGAATGCAATTATTGGTAGTGTAGCAGTCTTTGGTAAATTCAAAAGCGAGCTACCCCATGCATATAGAAATATCGCCATCACGTCAAATACAACAAACATCAGAACGTACGCATAATACTGCATCATAAAATGAGTTCTTCCTTCGCCCTTGGGGACTTGGCCTGCTTCCATTGGGAGGAACTTCACAGGATTACTTAGTTTCCTAGGTGAGATCATACGTGATATCAAAAGTGCAGGACCTACAGCCACGATGGCAAAGCCAAACATGAGAAGAACATGACTATAGCTAGCTGCATATTCCCCAACCAAATCAGCTTGACACCCGGTTGTTTATATAAAAAGCTATGCAAAAAATTGAACAAAAATTCGCGATCAAAAATTATTGTTGACATAATTGATATACTGCATTCTAAAAATTTGTTCCATGGTAAATGTCGGTCAAAAGGCTCCAGAGTTTGAGCTTGTAGATACAGATCTGAAAATGAGAAAGCTCTCCGAATTTAAAGGCAAAAAAGTGATCTTGTCATTTTTTGTTGCCGCTAGCTCTCCAGTATGTACAACAGAAATGTGTACATTCCGAGACAGGTGGAGTGAGATCTCTGCACTCGGAGCTCAAGTTATTGGAATATCAAACGATGGACCATTTGCAAACAAGGCTTTTGCAGAAAAATTCCACTTTAACTATCCAATTCTTGGCGACTACAAATCAAAGACAATTCGAGATTATGACATTTTGATGCCAGATTTATTGCATGTCAAAGGATATGACGCTGCAAAACGATCAATCTTTGTAGTGGATGAAAACGGTACAATTGTCTACAAGTGGGTATCTGAGAGTCCACTTGTTGAGCCAAACTATCAAGAGATAATTGATTTTCTAAATAAAAAATAATTTATTCTATTTCTGCCAGAATGTCATTTTTTGCTACTGATGCTGCAGGTTTTACCTTGATTTTTCTTATTGTTCCATCTTTATGGGATTTTATAGAGACCTGCATCTTCATTGATTCTAGAACACAGACAACATCGCCTTTTTTGACACTATCACCTTCATTTACATTAACAGATACGACTTTGCCTGGAATTTGACTGTGTAATGCGATTTGGGCATCGCTAGAGTCACTTCCTCCAGAATTTTTGTAAACAATTTCGTTTAGTGTGTGATGCATGTTTACTGTGTACGGTGTTCCATCTACTACCATTTTCATTTGTGCAGTTCCAGCATCAAGATATTTTACAGTATGAAACTTGGAATCCAGAACAAACTCAATTCCTCTTGTGTTTATGTTTAGGATTTTCAGTGTGTGTTGATTATCATTGATTTTGATTACATAGTCGGTAGTGCCAGTTTTTTGTACAATATGCCCATTAAATGCAACTTCGATATCAGAGATCTTGTATTCCATTTTATCTTCTATCCATGTGGCTCTTCCATCTGTGACTTGGAGTGTTTGCTAATTTTGCTTTGCTTCTAAAGAATTCTGAATGCATTATTGCACCTGCAATCGCTGCGTCTTGGTTTTGTTTTTGGTCAGCTTTGATATCTTCAGTTAGTTTATCAAGAATTCCGTATCTTTTGAGAAAGTCTGTGGAAAGATTGCCTTTTTTGTATTCCTCTGTTTTCAGAATTGTTTTGTATAGAGGAATTGAAGTCTCTACTCCCTGAATGTAAAAGTCATTTAAGGCATTTAACATTCGCAATCTTGACTCGTCAAAGGTTTGGCCCCATGTGACTAGTTTTGCCATGAGAGAATCGTAGAATGGTGACACTGTGCAACCCGAATACAGGTAAGTATCACATCTAACTCCAGGTCCGGATGGAATTGTAACGTCTGGCACTGGTCCAGTGGAAGGTGCAAAGTCCAAGAATGTGTCTTCTGCATTGATTCTGCATTCAATTGCATATCCATTCATGTGTAGGTCTTTTTGTTTGAACGGAAGTGGCTCTCCATTTGCAATATCTAATTGTAATTTAACCAAGTCTAATCCAGAAACAAGTTCGGTGATTGGATGTTCTACTTGCAGTCTTGCATTGATTTCAATAAAGTAAAAGTCGCCATTGTCTGCTCGTAGAAATTCCGCAGTACCAAGATTTGTATAATCAACTGCTTCTGCTGCTTTTACTACAAGTTCACCAACTCTATCTCGAGTTTTTTGATCAACTGCAGGCGATGGAGTTTGTTCAATTAGTTTCTGGTTACGTCTTTGAATGGAACATTCCCTTTCAAAAATGTGTACAGCGTTACCGTGTTTGTCTCGTGCCATCTGATATTCAATATGTCGGATTTTTTCAAGGAATTTTTCAACAAGAATCGCAGATTTACCAAATGCGGCAATTGATTCACCAGTTACTGTGTCATATGCTTCTTTGAGTTCTTTGTCGTTGTACACTAGTCTGATTCCTCTTCCACCTCCACCATAGACAGATTTTAACAAAACTGGATAACCAATTTCATTTGCAATGTCTAATGCCTCATTGACATCTTTGACCAAGTCTGGGCTGCCAGGCACTGTAGGAACTTTAGCCTTGAGCATTGCAGCCTTGCATCGCATTTTGTCGCCGCAAAGATCCATTGAAGCCGCAGATGGTCCAATAAAATTGATCTTGTTATCTTCACATAGCTGCGCAAAGTCAGAATTTTCCGAAAGAAATCCATATCCAGGATGCACTGCATCTGCACCAGATTTGAGAATTGCATCCAAGATTTTCTCTTGATTTAAGTAGCTTTCTTTTGGTGCAGCTTTCCCAATATGATATGCTTCGCTTGCTTGTTTGACATGTAATGAGTTGTAATCTTCATCAGAATAAACTGCAACTGTTTTAAGTCCTAATGCCTTACAAGTGCGAATAACACGTAAGGCAATTTCCCCCCTGTTTGCAATTAGAACTTTTTTTATCATAATATCACAGATTTATGTTTCCGTGTTTTCGTGGAAGTTGTTTGTCTCGTTTGTTTGCAAGCATCTCCAATGCTTTAATCAACATTGGTCTTGTTTGAGCAGGATCAATTACAGAGTCTACAGAACCAGTCGATGCAGCAACATACGGATTTGCAAATTTATCGTTAAATTCAGCTGTTAGTTGTCGTTTGAGTTCGTCTGGATTCTTTGCATTATCTAGATCCTTTTTGTTCATGATTTTTACTGCAGCCTCAGAGCCAAGCACTGCGATTTGTGCAGTTGGCCATGCATAATTGATGTCGGTTCGAAGATTTTTGCTTCCCATCGCAATGTATGCACCGCCATATGCCTTGCCAATCACCAAAGTGATTTTTGGAACTGTTGCCTCACAATATGCGTACAAAAGCTTGCTACCATGACGAATTATTCCATTGTGTTCCTGATTTGTTCCAGGCATGTATCCTGGAGTATCCACAAATGTTATGATTGGAATGTTGAATGCATCGCAATATCGAATAAAACGAGATGCCTTGTTTGAAGAGTCAATATCTAGTGCCCCTGCCAAATACATTGGCTGGTTTGCTACAATACCAACAGTTCTTCCATTCATTCTTGCAAATCCAACAATAACATTTTGTGCAAATAATTCATGTACCTCAAACAGTTGATGATTATCAACTACAGATAGAATAATCTCCTTCATATCGTATGGTTGCAGTGAGTTTTCTGGAATTTTGTTTATAAGATTGTGATCTATTCGGTTTGGATCATCATCAGTTGTGACATGTGGTGCTTCTTCTGTATTGTTTGATGGAATATAGGATAGCAAAGTTTTGATTTTATCAAAGCAATCATATTCATTTTTTGCAACAAAGTGTGCAACGCCAGATTTTGTTCCATGAGTCATCGCACCGCCTAGATCTTCAAATGATACTTCTTCGCCTAGAACTGTTTTTACTACTTCTGGTCCTGTGACATACATTGTTCCTGCTTTTTCAACCATGATTACAAAATCAGTCATGGCTGGGGAATATACCGCACCACCAGCTGACGGGCCAATACTTGCAGTGATTTGTGGTACAACACCTGATGCTAGCTCGTTATGATAGAAAATATCTGCAAATCCATCAAGACTTAGAATTCCTTCTTGGATTCTTGCTCCACCAGAGTCTGCGATTCCAATTATTGGGCAGCCAGTACGCACTGCATGATCCATTAGTTTTGTGATTTTCTTTGCACCCATTTGCGATAGTGTGCCACCCAGAACTGTGAAATCGTACGCAAAAACAAAGACCTGTCTTCCATTAATAGTGCCATAACCAGTTACCACTCCATCTGTAAAGAATTTCTTTTTCTGCATATCATATTCATAATAATGATGAGTAACAAGAGAATCAATTTCTGTAAAACTTCCTTCATCCAAAAGTAGATGAATTCTTTCTCTGGCAGTAAGCTTACCTTTTTCGTGTTGAGATATAATTTTGTCCTGTCCGCCACTTGCAAGTGATGTTTTTTGTTTTTCTAGAAATTTCTCAATCTTATCAATATGCATGCCAAACCCGTAACAACTGACCCTTTCGAACGCTATATTAATTTTAGATCGCAGTTTTGTGAGAGTTTGCCGATCGCAATTTTAGAAATTGGATTATTCTTTAATTTTATCTCTGCCACCTTTGGCAGTTCTAAAAATATTCATTCCAATATTGTAATTTTCATACAAGGTTTCCAGCTTCTTCAAGTCATCTTCCGCTCGTTTAATTTGCCAAGAAGGTGTTTCTGGGTTTTGTCGTAGCTTATCTAATGTCTGTGTTTTCTCTTTAAGCAGATCTGCTACTCCAACCTCATAGTTTGACGTTCCTTGATATTCCGGACTAAGAACATGTTGTGGTTTGTATGTAGGTATTGAGTATGAGATTTCCTCTTTTTTTGGCTCAACTGGAATATCAGTCAATGAAGTTGCGCATTCGTGCTCAAATTTTAAGATTTAGTAACGGATAATTCTTTTTTACTGCATTTTGATAATCTGCAAATGATTCTTTGGAATCTCCACACTTTTTGCAAATACACATCTCAGAAACCAGATTCCTATCACAATCATCAACAAACTCGCATTTTGCACATCCTGCAGGTCCGCTGCAAATAATACATTTTAGCTCTTTTATCTCTTGACTTGCGCATTTTTCATGCTTGACGCCAAGTCCTTTTGCCCAAAGACCAATCTCATTTACTTCAATTTTCTGATTGCATACAATGCAAGTACCGGGAAACTTCATCGGTATTTTACGCCAGCTCATTTTATCAGCTCAATTTCCTTTTGAATTATTTCAGCATATTCAGGATTGATTTCTAGATCTAGTTTTTTATTTTGTATTAAAAATAAAATGTACGGAAAATAAAATGTTGAGATCGTACTTTGAGAAACATGGAATCTTTGTGCAAGATTTGCCACTAGTGATTTTATGAGTTTGCCATCCCAGCGTATTTTATTAAGCAACTGCCACGATAAATTATACTGAGAAAACTGCACAGATAGATTTTCAGAATATAATTTTAGTAGTATATTATCCAGATAACGGAGTAATCGCCATTCCTGTGTTCTCATTATTTTGCCATACAAGACGTCTGCCTCAGATATCACGTCAAGCAGTTTGGCCAAGTCCTTGTTTGAAAGACTGCTAGTTATTATGCTAGAATAAAATGCATTAATTTTTTCTCTTGGATCAATTTTTAGAGAATATAATACGCTTTGTACTTCTTGTTTTGTCTTTGCCTTGAAAAAAGCATTGATTCCAGCCTCAATGTCAAGTGTTTCAAATGATTTGTCTGGTGACACATCAAATCCTCCCAATTGAGCCTGTGCCATATTTAGAAGTGAACGGATGTCGCCTCTACATTCTACAACTATTTTGATTATTGTACCAGGAGAAAGCTTTGTGCCTTCATCTTTGAGAATTTTGTCAAGATACAGTTTAAGAAGTCTTGGAGGAACTGGCTTTAGATAGATAGTTTTTGCTGTTTTTTTGATATTTTTCATTTTATCAGAATCATCGGAATTTGCAGCGAGAATAATTGGAACCGTGGGCTCTTTTAGTATTCTCAGTAATGCTTCTACTCCTCCAAAGTCTGCACGGCCATGAATGCCATCTACTTCATCAATGAAGATCATTGGCTTACCAAGCAAACTTGTGTTTCCAAGTAGCGGTGAAAGTAATTCTTCAATGTTTGATTTGTTTCTAACATCGCTTGCATTCATTCCAATCAAATCATAACCAAATTCTTTGGCAGCAAGCTGTGCAAGTGTTGTTTTACCAATGCCGGGAGGACCAACAAGTAATAATGGCTTGACACCCTTTTTCCATTTTACGAGCCAATCAACAAAGGATTTTCTTGACTCTTCATTTCCAACCATATCAATGGTTTGTTTTGGCCTATGCTTTTCAGACCACATCATGATATAATCATCTTGGGAGTTTTGCAGAAAATTCCTGCCATAAATTGACTTTGTCTAGCTGATTATACCAATATTGATTATAGTGCTCTACAGTCAAAAACAAAAATTCCAGAAACTCTGTATGAGAGAAATCTTTAGGCAATAATTCCAGTGCAAGTCGTGCGTCAGATAGATACAACTCACTCTTTTTCATTGTGTATTCAAATCCTCTTTTGACATCGTTTGTCAAAAGTGAATAATACAAAGGCCAAGAAGGAATTTTGACAAATTTGTTTTTGATCGAGTCCTCAATTTCGTTTCCACATCCAACTCCTTCTGCTGCGCGTGCCATGCCTAGATAAAATATCTCACCAAGCGGATTTTTTGATAAAGCCATGTTTCTTCCAGCAGTACCCATCACTGCGCGATATTTTTTATAGCATTGATTCATCTGCTCCTCTGTGATCTTAGTTGGTGTGGTCTTTAGTTTGGTGTCAATGTATTGTCCAAGACGCGCATCTCTGAATCCATCTTCAAATTCCTGCAAAACTTCTTGGCCACCTTTAGCTATTTTGTTTCGTGCAAGCTTCAGGATATACGGATTCATCAGCTTATAATCATCCAGATATTCCAAGTCTTCATCTTTGTCAACAATTCTGTCCATTGGCTCGGAAAGATCAATAGCAATGATGTGGCCATCAACTAGATCTTGGCGCATTTGGGCAGATTTTGTATTTGTGTATTCAGCTGCAGCATCATATAGCGCACAAAACACGGGAAGTGTCATTTTAACAAAATTTGAGTTCAATATTCTCAAAACTCGATCTTTTAACACGTCCGGATTTTCAAGTTTTGATTTTATTGCAGGTATTTCCGAGTCTTGTAGAATTATTTCTGTTGTACCAACCTCATCTGCAAATGCCTTTTGTGTAGAAGCTGGAGATGAGTCGTTTTTAATCTCTCTTAGTAGATCGCCTGCGAATCTTTGTGCAAATTTAGGAAATTCGTTTTCCGCTTCCTCTTTATACTGATTAAATAGTTTGAATCCTTTTGATTTGAATAATCCTTGCTTGATAATTTGTTTGCCAGATTTTGTCGACATTAATGCTTCTTTTGAAACTACGGATTGGTCTTTGCTACTCACAGTGAAATAGCTTTTCCTCTAGTTATTTAGCCTTTCAAGATTTCTTGACTTAAATTACGAAAAAATTTCAAAGTATATGTGCAAGTAATTCAAGTTCTGCGAGAAGCATCAAGACTAGTCTACGAAAATGTCAAAGATCTTGCAGGAACAAAAGCAGCTGCTGAAGATCATGGAAGAGGAAGAGGTGGAGACATTTCCCGTAAGATAGACATCGTTGCAGAGAAAACAGTCTTGGATTATCTAAAAAAAGTAAAATTTGACTGCATAGTTCTTGGTGAGGAATGTGGTAGAGTGGAATTATCAAAAAAACCAAAGGGATTTGTCATAATGGATGCAATAGATGGATCTGCAAATGCAGTTAGAGGAATTCCTTTCTTTTGCTGTTCTTTGGCATTTGCTCCAAAAAACAAACTCAGCTCCATTACAGATGGTGTGGTAACTGATCTATCTAATGGAGACATGTATTGGGCAACAAAAGGCAAAGGCGCCTATTTAAACAAAAAAAAGATTACAGTGCATAAACAAAAACCAGTTTACAAAATAGTTGGAATCAATGTTTCCGGTGCAACACCAAAATTAGTGAAAAGAATTCAGCCAATCTTTGAGAATTCTAATCATTCAAGACATCTAGGTGCCAATGCATTGGAATTGGCGTTGTTTGCAAGAGGATTAATTGATGTCTATATCGACTTGCGAGAAAAAATTCGAGTAACAGACATGGCAGCAGGATACATCATATCAAGAGAGGCTGGTGGAACCATACTAGATAAAAAGCTGAGACCACTCGATTCAGATTTGTCATACGAGACAAGGCTGTCTTTTATTGCTGCAGCAAACAAGCAGATTCTATCAGAGGTTACAAAACAGCTGAAAATGTGACTAGCCTCTGAAATGGGTCGGATTTGGAACTAGATTTAATAACACGAACACTATATCTAATTATTCAATGAACAAACCAGTGTTTGCCATATTTCTTGGAATAATCTTGGTAAGCTCAGTGTTTGCACAAGAATCATTTGCTGAAAATGCTAAATGTGCTAGAGATTGTGTGGCACCCACTATTGGAAGCTTTGATGATGGCCAGAAAATAGTTGACGAAGGACTTTCGATAAACGACCAATCATTTGACGTTACCGAATTCTCTCAAACAATTCCAACACAAATGTTAGTTGTAGGACAACCAACTACAGTCAAACTTACAGTGTATGAGAACAACGGCGTTGATGCACTTCGATATGTTTCATTTGCCATAGCAGACTACAAAGGAGAGCGGAATCAAATTCAAAAGGCAAGAATTGCGTTCATGCAAAACTTTGATGGAGTGCAAAAGCTAGACGTGCTAGACTTTGACGGATTGCTATACGATATAAAATATACTGCAACAAAAATTGATTCATTCACAACAATGATCAAATTCACTTTTGAATTTGCAAAACCAGTAGACAAATCTGCAATCATAATCGAAGTTTGGGATGATGCAAGAAATGCACGAAAGAACATTCTCCTTGAAGCAATTCAAGTAAAAGATCTTGGCATAAAGAAGGATGAAAAGGAAAAAATGATGGAGGATAAGGTCGAACAGGAGAAAGCTCCAGTAAAAGTAGAAGAAAAGAAAGAAGAAAAATCTGAAAAACCAAAGGAAAAGTGGACCAAGAAACCACAGATGGTGAAAGGAAAGAAAAAGACCAAGCTAAAACAACAATACCAGTAAAAACCCAGATCTATTTTCTTTAATTTTTATATAATCTACAAAAAACCAACCACTATGGATGAATCAGAAAAACGACTAAAACAAGAAGACTGCAGCGAAGATAGTATAGGTCCTGGAATTCTCACACTTACCAACAAAAGAATTGCATTTGACAAAACTCGTGGAAGAATTGCAGATTTTACAAAACGAGTAGGAGAAACAGTTTTGGATATACCACTAGATGATATTTCCAAAGTTTGGAAAGAAGGCCTTTTCATAAAAAAAGTCTGTATAACAGCAAAAACCAATGATGGAGAAAAAAGCTACAAGTTTGGTGTCTTTAGTACAGGAAGCTGGGAAAAGGACATCAAAAAAGCATTAGACCAATTCAAGATTCAATAATCAATCTGTACTGTATCTAGTCTCCAAGATTGCTTGACAAACGTGTCTTTTATGTTTGCACCCTTTTTTGCAGTTGCCTCAAGAAGTCCGGTCCATGCTATTTGTGAACCACAATCTCCAGAATATTCTAATGGAGATACAAAGAATTTTACTTTTTGCCGCATGCAGATCTGTTTGAATATTTGAGATAGTCTTTTGTTTGCCGCAACTCCTCCGACCACTAGTAATTCTTTTTTTTCTGTGAATGAGAGTGCTCTTTCCGCTGCTTCTCCAATCATGGCAAACGCAGTTTCCTGTAATGAGTAACATGCATCATTTTTGTTTTTAGAAATTCTTTTTGCAGCTGACATTAATCCAGAAAATGATACATCATTTCCCTTGACCACATATGGAAGTTCAACATATTTAGTAGATTTTTGTGACAAATCTTCAATTTTTTTTCCACATGGTGACGCAAACCCAAGTGAGCGTCCAAACTGATCTAATAATTGCCCTAATGTAATATCTAGTGTCTCTCCAAATATTCGCCATTTTTTTTGTTTTAGTGCTGCAAGCATTGTATGACCACCAGATACTAGCAAGACCAAAGGATCTTTTGCTCCAGTTAGCATTTTGCCAAGCTCGATGTGTCCTATTGCATGATTTACCGGATAGATTGGAATTTTGTAATACGATGATATGGTTCTTGCAACAACTCCAGATACTCGCAAACATGGGCCAAGGCCAGGTCCTGCAGAATACGATATGATATCAATGTCTTTTATGGAAAGATTTGCTTTTTTCATGCATTCTGATAAAACTTCTGCGCTGTGCTCGATGTGATGTCGTGATGCTTCACGTGGATGAATTCCTTGGCCATCTGGCGGCCTATAGATTCTTCTCACATCTGATAGAATTATTCCCTTGCTTGCCTTTTTTTCAACTATTGCACAAGAAAATGTGTGAGCAGTACTTTCAATTCCTAGACATTTCATATTATCCACGGCTCATGCTAGATACGATTTTGATTACATCTCCGTCTTTTAGAATGTGATCTCCGCTGATTCTTTGCTTTGTTTTTGCATCTATTGCGTGCAAGAATCCTTTTGCTAGATCAGCATGGATTATAGTAGCTAGGTCTTTTGCTGTGGAACCAACAGGCAGTAATCGCGCATCAGGCAAGACAACTCCATCTTTGTTAGATAGTTTGGTTTCATCCTCTACAGGATAAACAGTGATAAATTTTAGAACATCAAATACTGCATAATTAATTGCTGTTTGTACTCCGGTAGTTTGGATTTTTGCCATGACTGATTTTACAAGATCTAGTGCCTGTTTTTGCTGGGGACTAACAGAATTATTTGATAATGCAAATGATGAATCGCCTGGCATATATTTTATCAGATTTGCTTTTGTTGCTTTTCGAAGTAACAGTTCAGATTCTGCACTACATGTTACCACGTGATTTTCTTTTTTTATTTTGTCAATTATGGATAGATCCTTACATAGATCAGCCTTGTTTGCAGCAATCAAAACAGGTTTTGTTTTTTTTCGTAGCTTTGTAACAAACACCAAGATATCATCTTCTGTCCATTCTGTAGGTTTTTTTGTCGCAAGACCTGTTTCTTTTAGAATATCAGATACCTGAAAATCTTTTATGCCAAGGCCTGAAAATCTTCGTGTTATGCCCTCTACTAGGGTTGCTGTTTTTTGCAGTATTTCTTTGAGTAGTTTTTGCCATTCTCGCAAAAGAATCTGCTTGAACCATTGATTGAATTCATTTTCAACAAATTCAATGTCTTCTAATGGATTGTGAGTTCCAGGCGGTACAGGCTGTCCCTGAATGTCTGTTGTACCAGCAACATCCACCACATGAATTAGAACATCTGCTTGTCTTGCATCATCCAAGAAACGATTGCCAAGTCCCTTTCCCTCATGAGCACCAGGGACAAGGCCAGCAACGTCTATGATTTTGACTGGAACCAGTCTTGTTCCGTCAAGACATGCGGGATTTTTATGAGATATTCCGAAATGCTTGCATGCACATTTTGTCTGGACATGTGTGACACCGACATTTGGTTCTATAGTGGTAAATGGATAGTTACCTATCGCAACTGCTGTTTCAGTAGCTGCAGAAAAAAATGTAGATTTACCTACATTTGCCTTGCCGAGTAAGCCAATAAACATCAAAATGAAAAAAATGCCCACTTCTTATTAGTATTGCAGAAATTGTTTAATGTGGAATAAATCTAGCACATTCATGTTAGTAATAACTGGCAATCCAGGAGTTGGCAAGCATACCATTGCAGAAAAGCTAGTACAAAAGACGGATTTTCAAATTCTAGACTTGAACAAAATTGCCATACAAAATAAAATTTTTGAAAAACAAAACTCTACACTAGATGTAGATGTCAAAAAACTATCAAGATTGGTAAAAAAAATAATACAAAAAGACAGTCTAGTTGTTGGACATTTGGCCCCATATGTGTTAGATAAAAATCAAGCAAGTCATGTGATAATACTACGAAAAAATCCATACAAATTGATCCCAATTTATAAAAAAAGAAAATACTCCACAAAAAAAATAACCGAAAATATCGGAAGTGAGATTCTAGGAATTATAGAATATGACGCAATTACAAAATTTGGTATGAAAAAAACGTTTCAGATCAACGTAACAAATCTCAGTCCAACCCAGATAATAAACAAGATAGGATTAATTTTAAAAAACAAATTCAAAGGAGATATGGTAGACTGGCTTGACATGGTAGCAAACAAGGGCGATCTTGCCAAGTTTTTCCCAAACAAAAAGTGATACTATGTTTGAAATTCTCAAAACAGATCTGGCTGCAAGGATAGGAATACTGCAAACTAATCATGGTAAAGTAGAGACGCCAGCATTTGTGCCAGTAGTTCATCCAGTAAAACAAAGCGTTCCAACATCAAAGCTAAAACAAATGGGTTTTGATCTTGTAATTACAAATGCCTACATCACAATGAAGCGTTGGGGCGATGAAGCCATAAAACGAGGGATACACGATATAATAAAATTTGATGGTAGTGTCATGACAGACTCTGGTGGGTACCAAGTACTAGAATATGGCCAAGTAGATGTCACACCTGAAAGTATGGCAGATTTCGAACAAAAAATAATGACAGATATTGCGATCCCACTTGATAAGCCGACAGGGTATGGCCTGCCAAAGAGAAAAGCTAAGGATTATGTCGATCACACATTACATGTAACAAAAAAAACTCTGAACAATAAAAAAGACAATGGACAGATCTGGGTTGGCCCTATCCAAGGCGCAGAACATCTAGATTTAGTAAGAAGATCAACTAGTACGTTGCTAAACCAAGGATATCAAATGCTTGCATTTGGTAGTCCAGTCGAAGTAATGGAATCATACGAATATGGATTGCTTGCAAAAATTATTCTAGAGGCAAAAAAATTAACCCCAGATTCCATACCTCTACATCTTTTTGGTGCAGGCCATACACTGACAATACCTATTGCTATTGCACTAGGATATGACACCTTTGATTCAGCATCGTACATGCTTTATGCAAAACATGACAGATACATTTCCGATGATAGAACAAATCACCTAACCGAAATGCAGTATTTTGGCTGTAACTGCGAGGTCTGCACAAGATATACCCCAAAATCACTCTCTGAATTACCACATGAAGAAAGAATTCCACAGATTGCCCTGCATAATCTATATGCAATCAAGTCTGAAGTAGATAGAACTAAAGAAGCAATTCATGAAGGACGTCTTTGGGAGTATATAGTCAAAAAGATAAAGGCGCATCCCAAGCTGTACGAAACCTTAGAGGTTTTTACTGCAAATTCGGAATTTTTAGCAAAAACTACACCAAAATTCAAGGACAAAGCCCTATTCCTGTATACTCCAGATGACCAGTTTAGACCAGAAATCATATCATATCACAAAGCAGTTAGAAACTTCAAGACAGATAAGAAAGAACTTGTAATACTTCAAGATACCACAGACAAACCATTTTACCTCTCTGGAGATTACAACAGAATCAAAAAGAAATACAAAACAGATGCAGTCCAGTTTTGTCAGTTCAATCCATACCTAGGATTAATACCACTAGAAATCTCTGATTTGTATCCAGCAGCTCACTATGTAATGTCAAATACCAAAACAATCCCAGAAGAGTTTTCGGAATTTGCAAAAACATGGAAAATATTTTTCCAAAACAACAAATTCAACAAAATCCAGCTAGAGAAAAACGATTTTTTAAAACACTACAAAACCCCAAAATCAGCTAAAACTAGGTACATAAAAAAGTAAAAAGAAAGAAAGACGGTCTAAAGACCTGCGTCTTCTGCCCAGCCTTTTACGAAAACTCCGTTCTTGTGAAGAGGAACTGGTTGACCAGCGGTGTAGTTCATTGGTCTCATCCAAAAGATGGATTTTGTTGGACAAACTCCAATGCATGCTCCGTCGGAGATGCATCTTTCTGGATAAAAGACAAATGCTTTACCTCTCTTCCAGCCTTCAACAGGCTTTACACGAAGTACGTCTGGGCCAAGAGATGTACAGATTTCTACGCACAAGGCGCAGCCGATACATCTTTGTTCGTCAACGTCTGGAAGTATTGCTATTGGCATTTATTTCACTAATTTTGATCAGTTCCTAGTAACTATTTAAACCATGATTAAAAAATTCAACAGCGTTATAGAATTTTTTGATCGACATGATCAATGAAATAAAGAATATACAAAATATAAAAAAGGTATACAGATGGCTTTTACTTTCTCATTGCGTCGATTTGGCCGCTTGTTACCCAATCTAGCAATTCAGCTGCACTTGGATTCAAGTCAGCTCTTTTATCCATCAGATTTTTTACCCAAACCCAGTTAAGCTGGTTTAGTAGTGGTTTGTTACCCTCATCGCCTGCGCGTACTTTGGTACGTAGGTCTGCTGGGAGTGTACTCCACCATTGGTCAAAAGTTCTACCCATGAAAGTGGATCTTAGGTTTGACTAATTAAAGCTTTTGAAGATTACATTATTAGCGCAACGATCGGGTAATTTTGTGACAACCTTTTAACATAGACCAAAAACCATCTCAATCTCTTGAAAGTAAAAGTTTTGGGTGCCGGTCTAGAAGTTGGGAGATCGGGTTTTTTGGTAAACTGTGATGATACCAATTATCTTTTAGATTATGGAGTAAACTTAGGAAAAAATTTGCAAGCGCCAATGCATGTAATGCCAAAGGAGATAGATTCCATAATTGTGACCCATGCACATTTGGATCATTCAGGATATGTTCCGCTAATGTATGTTAGTGGAACTTGTCCAGTATATGCAACACCCCCTACATTTGATCTAAGTAGAATTCTTATTGAGGACATGTTAAGACTAGAAAAAGAAATTCATCCATTTGGTTTGCCTGAGGTACACAAGATGTATTCCTATGCAAAAAGAATTGGATTTGGGGAAAAAATTACACATGGCAACTCATCATTTGAGCTTCGAGATTCTGGGCATGTAGTTGGTGGCGGAACCGTACTAGTACAATCAGAAGGAAAAAAGCTATTTTATACAGGCGATATCAATGTAAACGGTTCCAGAATGCTGCGAGAAGCAGACTTGGATATTGGAGAAATAGACTTGCTCATAACAGAAAGCACCTATTCTCAAACAGAACAAATGTCAAGAAAGGAATCTGAAGAAAAATTCATCGAATTTGCAAACGAAATACTAGATCAGAAGGGAACTCTGTTTGTTCCGGCATTTTCAGTAGAGCGTTCGCAAGAAATTGCATGTGTTTTAAAAAATGCAAAATTCAAGCATAAAATAATTATGGATGGAATGGCACTATCAGTAAATGAGATTCTGCTTCGATATCCAGAATATTTACGAGATTACGAAGTGTTTGTAGACGCTATAGAAAACACGGTTTGGGTTAGGACTCATTCTGAGAGAAAACGTGAACTGGCTGAACCTTGTGTTGTGATATCTCCTGCTGGAATGCTAGTTGGTGGAAATGCCGTGTTTTATCTACAAGAGCTTGCACTAGATAAGAAAAATGGAATTGCCCTTGTTTCATATCAAGGTGAAGGTACACCTGGTAGAAGATTGCTAGATTCAGGCAAAGTATCAATTCAAGGAAGGGAAAGAAAAGCAGAAGCGCAGGTACGACAGTTTGAATTTTCTGGTCATTCTGATAGAAATGGATTGTTTGATCTTGTTAAAAAAATCAAGGGCAATCCAAAGGTTTTGACTATACATGGGGATGGAAATTCTTGCACCAAGTTTGCACAGGAAATCAATGAGAGATTTGGTTTTGATGCATATGCCCCCAAAATGGGCGACGTCATTACAGCTTAGGATGCAAATTAATCTGGATTACACTATCAATAGTGGCCAAGTATTCTTGTGGGAAAAAATCAAAAAAAAGTGGTATGGTGTAAACGGTATTGATATATTAGCAGTGGATGAGAAAGAGCCACAAACCATCATAACATATCAAAAACAAAATTATGATTTGTTCAGAGAAGACGATGATTTTGATAAAATATTAAAATCAATATCCAAAGATAAAATAATCAAAAATGCAATCAAGGAATTTTCTGGTCTTAGATTAATGCGGCAGGATCCCTTCCAGTGCTACATTTCATTTATTATATCATCAAATTCTAGCATACAGAATATCAGATTAACACTGCAAAGACTTGCAAAAAAGTTTGGCAATAAAATAATATTTGATAAAAAAGAATTTTACCTATTCCCAGAACCAAAAAAACTTGCAAATGCAACAAAATCTGATTTGTTGTCTTGTGGTCTTGGATATAGAGCTCCCTTTGTAAAAAATGCAGTGCTTCAAGTTACAGAAAAACAAATAGACTTTGAAAGTCTGAAAAAATCAAATTATGATACGGCTAAAACTTTACTTTTAGAAGTGTTTGGTATTGGAAATAAGGTAGCAGACTGTATTTTGTTGTTTTCATTAGAAAAACTAGAGGCATTCCCATTGGATAGATGGATAGTTCGTAGTCTACAACAATATTATCCAGATAAATTTTCTTTTGAGGGTAAAACACTAACTGATAAAAAATACCAAACACTACATCAGCAGGTTGTACAATATTTTGGCCCATATGCAGGATACTGTCAGCAATTTCTTTTCAAATTAATCAGAGAGTCTAATCAGAAAAAATGGTTGTAAAAACCCTTAAAATGCCAACAATTTTTGAGAGTTTTGGGCCGGTAGCTCAGCATGGATAGAGTGCTGGACTTCTAATCCAGTGGTCAAGGGATCGAAGCCCTTCTGGCCCGCCACCTAAAAAATTATTTATCTTCAGGATTAGCTGCAAGCATGAAAGATATCGAAATCATTCTAGAAAATAAGAGTATCAAACCAAATACCGATATCACAGGAACAATCAAAGTCAATTATTCTGGAAAATACGACAGTATTGTCTTAAACACACAAATTCTTGGCTCCAACGAATTGATGTTATTTACATCATATAATGGAAAAAAAATATCACAGCGAAGCTCACGCCTTTTTATCAGCAAAGATTCCATGTCTCAAAACAAGGCTGATTTTACTGCAATGATTACCTTTGTGCCGACTCAAAAACACGATGTAAAATTTCGTGCATCCATAATTGAGCAACACAAAGAAATTGAAAACGATGTCTTGTTTGCCACTTTTTACTAGAATCTTTGCTTTGTCACTATTACTTTACCCTTCATCCATGGGTGGGGTTGGCAGTGATAGTCAATTTCTGCTGCTTCCGTGAAGAGGAATTCATAGCGTTCTCCAGATTTGACTACTCCAGATGAGCCGAATTCTCCGCTATATGGATCTTTGGCCGCCTTGTCTGGTGTGACTGTGTGTGGTGTTGCATCGTCATTTATCCATATCACCCTGTTATCGACACCAAGTTGCACATTGACTAGTTTTGGAATAAAGTTGTCTTTTTGTTCAGGGCTGTCAGAGCCTTTGATCATTTTGATCTCTGTTTTGTCAGAAGGATTAAGAATCTCTTCAGATACCTTTGGTTTTGCCAGAGATTCTGGAAGATAATACATTTGGTAATAACCAATGCCAATCGATACACCAACAATCATTGCAATGATACCAATTCCATATGCATGACTAGATGTTGGTTTTTCGCTCAACGATTTAGCTGGCCGGTAAAAGTCTTATAAAGTTTGTTTAGGCCTAGTTTTCTTTTTTTGTTTCTTTGGGAAGTTCTTTGGGCGTCTCTACTGCATGCTCTAGTTGCGGTTCCGGTACTGGTGGCGGTGGTGGAGGTCTTTTTGCTTCACTTAGTGCATATCTATACACATGGAACATTCCTGCAAACACTATCAATACTAGTCCTGTAAAGAACAATGATAGATTATTCAATCCAGTGATTGCTGCATTATACGCTGCAATATTTAGATAGACTTGGAATACTAGTAGTCCAATTATAACCCAGTTTAACCATTTTTGTGAGAGATTTATCTCTGCTATTTTCTTTGGCCCCTTGTCTTTGTTTAGCTTGGCTTTTCTTTCTGCTTCTTGTGCCATCTTTATCATCATGTAGCTAAATCCAAATCCTAACGGTACAAGCAAAATCATTACCAAATAGAAGAATATCGGATCAATGACTAGTCTTTGTACTAGAGGTATTGTGGTATCAGATGGAATGTAAAAGCCCCAATACGTTGTTACCATTATTTGTGCAATTCCAGTAATTCCAAAGGCAGTAATCATTGGTCTGTCCTTCCAAGAGAATTTCTTGTATCTATCCAAGAATGGAATCAACAGTAATGAGCCAATGAACAAGCCAGGCCACAAAACCCCAGTTACAAACTTGTCATATTGAGTTCTAAGGAATGCATACAGTCCTGTGAGATACCACTCTGGGACAGTGATTCCAGGAGGTACAGTAGGTTCGAACTTGAATCCCATGTCAATTGGGAACACACCGCCTGTAATCAAAATAGCACCAGAGATTGCCATTACCATTGGCACATCGAACACAAGGAATCTTGGGAAATGAACTGCCATTAATCCAAGCATTACAAGCGGTAGGACAAACACATGTTGTGCATAGAATCTGAGCACAAAGTCGGAAAATCCAGAACCAAACATTGCATCACGTATGGTAGGTCCAGCTATAGGTATAGAGTTAGTTAATGATGCTGCAATACTAATTGCAAGCTCTGCTCTTTCGCTAAATATTATGTCGTATCCAGTGAATGCCTCGAGAATAGTTACTGTGCCCAGTATGATACCAGTTACCCAAAGAATCTCATTTCTGATTTTGTATCTTCCACTGAAATATTGATAGTACATGTGTAAAATTGCTAAAAGAACCATTGCGTTAGAGCCATGATAGTGTATGTTTCTAATGTGAAATCCGAATGGCACCACATCGTTAATTTTTTCTACGCTATCCCATGCCCTATCCAATATTGGCATGTAATAAAACATGAGAAGAGCGCCAGAGACTCCTAAAATTACAAATACGATAAAGGTGAGCATTCCCAAGAAGCCAAAGGGACTGACAAACCTAGATGGGAATGAGAATTTTATGCCAGTAAAGATAGTTCTTTCAATACCATCCCAGATCCAATACAAAAAGGCAACAGTGCCTGTGCGTCTACTCAACGAAACGGCCATATCCTACTACTCCATTTTTGTCTGGTGAAAATTTAGCTGGCATTATCCACAAGTCTCCTTTGTCATCTGATTCCAAGTCTAGCTTTGCAAGTGTGTTAGATGGTGCCGCTTGCAAGGATGCAGGTCCCGCAAATGCGGTCCCAGTAATTGGATTGTACATGCTTCCATGGCATGGACATTCGCCCCTTTTACGACCTTCCTGTGGCCAATACTTCCAAAGACACCACAAATGCAAACACACCATACTGTAGGCTCTAAATGAGCTGGCATCGTTTTTTTCTCCTCCTAATTCTTCTGGGAGTCTAATAAACTGCCATTTTCTAAATGCCTCTTCGTCCAGTACGCGATCTCCGGTTTTTGGATATGTAATTACTTCGGCATGATTTGTTGGAAAAGTGTTAACATTTGCTTGGCCGCCATCAGGTAAAATAACTGGTACTTTATCCAGTTTTGCGCTGTCTGGATTTGGCATGAATTTACCCCATGGAACAAAGGGCGCAAAAGTAAGTGCTGTTCCTGCAGCACCCATCAGTTTAAGAAAATCTCGTCGCGACAGCGTAGATACTTTGGTACTATCCCCTTGCGACATTCAAAGCTGCTTTTCGAAACTTTTCTTATAAACCTTGTTTCAACGTTTTAGTGATTTGTGGGATTTGTTTCCAAGAATAATGAATGTGGTTATTCCGATCGCAAATACTCCTGCAATTATCAACAAGACAAGATTATAGTCGAATTTGCTAGTGTTTTGGATGGGCTTTGTTATACTACCTATTTCAAGTGAGATAGTTTTTTTATTTTCATTGTTTGCCATGTCCATAGCAGATATTATGATTTCATGTTTACCATTATTCAGCTGAGTAGTGTCAAAATTGATTGATGTTTGATTTTCAATTCTAGTTCCATTTGGAAGTAATACAAAAGTTTTATTTGGATTTGCGTCTTTGATAACAAAATCCAACTGTAAGATTCCAGAAAATAGGTCAGAGTCAGTCACTAAAATTTCCGGCATTGTCTTGTCCACTATAACAGAATAGGATTGCGTGGAAGTATTTCCCATTTTATCATATGCATCTATTGTTATGGTATGTGATCCTTCTGAAGCTAAAGCTAGATCCTCAGGCACGGTTTCCATCCCATCAAGATAATATTTGATAGAAATAATTCTGTCATCAATTATTGTCGGTATTGGAATAGCATTAACAAATTTAGATGTTGGTAGAGTTATTTTTGGTGATTCATCATCTACTTCAAGTGAAGAAAACTGTGCCACCACAGTAAATGGTTCAGTTGTGGATTGTCCACCAAACAACGTAGAATGCAAAAGTAAAGTGTATGTCCCGGTTTGATTTATTGGTGCATACAGTAACGTAGATGTTGCGTCTTTGTTCTTGACTGGATAAAATCCACCTCCTTCACTAAATGTAGTTGTGCCAAGCCAGTCTGATGTTGGCCAATCAAGTAGCTGTCCAAATGCACCTGATGGCACATTACTTTGAATTATTCTTCCTTTTGGATCGAGCATAAAGGCAGAAAAATTTGTGTCTTGATCTTGCCAAGATATGTTAATGGCTGCAGTATCAATTGAATTATCTTTGACATCAAAGTAATACTGGCGCCAATCTCCAGCGTTGTACCTGTTTACCATATCAAATGCGCCTTTGACGTATCCATTCCCATACAACACATCAGAATTTTGCTCACCGGAGATAACTGTCAGTTTATCTTTGGTTATTTCAGATACGACTGCAAACGATACTGGCGCATTTGCGGTGTGATTATTTCCAATAAATTGTATAAAGCCCTGGTATAGTCCAGGTTTTGCATCAGAAGGAACAGTGACAGTTGCAGTAATTTTTCCATTACTGTATGGGGGAATTGTGATCATGTTATTATCAAGCCAGATGTCTTGCCAGTTTTCTTTTTTGTAATAGCTAGTAGAGAGAACATAGTTCATCTCTGTCGAGTTTTTCTTTGTATCGCCAAGCCAATATGAGTACCTTGTGGGCACAGGATATATTCCAGCTAATGGAGTGTTTTCAAATTTAGAGACAGGATCAGATATGCGTAATTCCTGAACTGTTCCCCATGTACCTCCTCTATTTACCAAAGAGAGTTCATCGCTTGATACGGATTCGTCTTTGTTTTTGTCATTCCAGTCATACAGGTATAGTGAGGCGATTTTTGTATCTGCTGCATAGAGTTTTTCTGTCTTGTTCATGAAATCAGAGAATGCAAAGTTTAGATTTGCTACCATAAGCTCTGCATCTTTTGGGATTGGAGATTCGGATCTTTCATAAAAAGACGACAATGAATTGTGTTGTCTTACATCGTCTAGTTTGATGTAGTCTGGCCTAAACACATTTGTTTTGTTGTACAAGGCATCTTTGAGTTGCGGTTTTGTAGTCGAATTGGTTTCATATTTTCCAATCATTCCAATTTTTTGAGGTACAATTTGCACTGTTAGTGACATGTTACCAGGATTTTCTATTGTAAAGGTAGTCGAGCTTTTTTCACCAGGCAACAATCTTCCGGCAAACCAGCTTGTTTGTTGATGTGTTTTATCAGGTAATTTGAATACGTTAAATCCCAAAAATGTAGAATTTAGATTTAACATTGGAGCATCTAAAATTTCTTTTATGTTTTGATATGTAGAATTGTTGTATACTATGAAAATGCCATTTTCTCCATTGATAAATTGGGTTGCCTTGTATGCATTTACTAGCCCAGATCCTTGTGCAAAAGGATCGTTATACATGTCAGTTGCGGTAGACATTAGGATGTTTTTTATCATAAAAGAGTCATAGTCTTGATTTTTGATCTTTAAGCTCTCCATTAGAACTGCAGTAGAGCCTGCAACGAGTGGTGCTGCCATGCTTGTTCCACCAAACATTGAAAATGATTCTAGTTTGGAGTCTTTTTTTGCTTTTATGACGTTGCTTGGAACAAATCCATACGCACCAATGTTCACCAGGTCAGGTTTTGGATCTCCAATAATGCTTGGCCCTCTGCTTGAAAAGTCAATTAGATTATTTGCATGATCTGTAGTGTTGCCAAATCTAGGTTGTCCTTTGAATGCACCATAACCAACATAGACATTATTTGTAGTCGCACCAACAGTTATTCCAAAAGGAGCTGCATTTGGAAGACCCATTGTACCATACCCATGCCCTGCATTACCAGCACTAGAAATTATTGTAACGCCAGAATATTTTGGATCAACTGATTGTGGGGTAGATAATACGTTGACAATTAGTGACAATATATCAGAACCAGGTGAAGTCTTTAATGATGGAAAATTTGAAATTCCCCAGCTATTAGATATAATGTCTACACGAGGCTTGTCAGAGAATTTCCAAGTGTTGTTTTTGTTATCAATTCCTGAAGCCCAAAGCCAACCATAAACAGTATCCCCAAACCACAGTGCCTTTACTGGAACAATTTTTGCATTAGGTGCAACACCAGGCAATGTGTATTTTTTTGTGTTATTGTAAATGTTGTATTGTTCTTTTCCTTTTGATGCAATAGATGCTGCAGCACCTGTGCCATGTCCAACAAAATCAGTCATCACACCAAAGAAATTACCTTGTTGATCCATAGGAGGCAATAATGTTCCATTTGTTGCTTTGAGAAACTTGTCAACGTTGGATTTTTTGTGCAAGATTACTCCATTAACGTCAACTATTTGTGCACCTACAGTTCCTGCACTATAATCCAGTTTTCCATCTTTGTTGGAATCATACACCAAAAACTCGTTGCCTTCTCCAATTTTGATTGGTTTTTCATCTGTAAAATCAAAGTCAAAGTTTGGCTTTTGTCCTTTTTTTAGATCAAATTTGGTATAGTCCTGCCATGATGTACTAAGATCTGGAATTATTGTGTCATAGATGCCAGGACTTTGAGAATCAACTACCAATATTGGAACTGTTTGTACACTTGTAAATGGCCCTTGCATTGCTCCCTGATACATCATTCCAAAGTGATAGATTCCACTTGCAGATTTGATATAGTCATGTTTATTTTTTCCAATTTTGTAATCATCCAGTACAGTTCCATTAAATATTGGTGCTAGACCACTTGATGGAAAAAACGAATTATAAATTAGAACTGGTGTTCCTTTTCCTTTCTGTTTTAAATTCAAGAATGCACCATCTTTTGTCAGATATACGTTAGATGTCACATTTTTTGTCAAGGATTTATTGATTTTTTCTATTACAGGTTTTGTAACATTTGATAAAACTCCATATTTGTCAATATTTGCGGCAAAGGTAGCATTTGTAATGACTAGTCCTTGGCCATCAGCATCAAGCATTATTGGATGGTTGTTTTCATCTCGTGCCAAAGAGTCCTGAAGATCAGGATTTGAGAAATCAACACCAGTATCCACTATTGCTATTTTGATTCCATTTCCAGTATAGTTGTATTTTATTTGTGCAAGATCTGAACCACTGAATTCTCTTATCTTATCCATTTCAGAAAACACAGTTTTGGTGTCATGAAATTCTAAAGGAAAATCTTTGATGATATAGTAACCCTTTGCATTCAAAACGGGAAGTGATTGTTCAGGCAGTATTGCAATAGAAAAAAAACCATTGTCACTACTGATACTTGATAGTTCGGATAGTTCGTTTGTGTTGCTAATTGAACCAGAACCAAAAATTAGATAACGCTCTAGTTTGTAATTTTGTAGCATTTCTTGTGGAATTACAACTAACTCAGATGACGGATTTGTGCCTAATTTTAAGTTAGGTTCATCATTATCAGGATCAAATCCATAAGCTGTAAAAGATGTTAATAGTAAAAATACCGATAATATTACTGAGACTAGTTTTATGTCCAATATTCTCATATTATGATTATCTTCTTCTTGCAAGAATTACTAACTGAAGTGCCACAATTATAGCAATTGATGCAACTATAGGAAACAATAAGGAATTTAGTTGGACAGTAGCTTCTCTCATAGTATCCACAGAATTTGAAATTGAGGTAACACTGCTGTCGATGTTCTGACTTGCAGAGTTTAATGAAGAGCCAAAGCCCTCAATTTCAGATTTTAAATTATCAAGCTCTGATGAGGTATCCTCAAGAACAGAATTCAATTCTATGATTTGCTTTGATATTCCGCCAATGTCTTGCTTTAAAACTACTGTTGCGGCAGAACCATGAGATATTGTACCTTGTGAAAATGTAACCACATGAAATACAAGAGTTCCTTCTTGAGTTGGGGTAAATTCAGCAAAATACAATCCTTGATGTAGTGTTTTAAATGAGTTTGAGAGATTGACTACTTGTCCATCAGGCAAATGAACATGAGATGTGCCCAGTAGTTTGTCTGGGCTTCCACCAACTAACAATCCATCACTTGTTGTTTGTACAAAGATTCGCAATGGTTGATTTATTGCAGCAGTCTCTGGAGCAAAGACCAACGTCATAATAGATCTAGATATTGGAATTTTTTCAAGTTCAGTAGTGGATAGAAATTTGACATTTATTTTTTTAGAGAGACCGCCTTGGGTTGTGCTGATTGCTTCTACAGAATAGGTTCCAAATGGAAAAGATGTGGATGAGTCTGGCCATAAAAATAATTCAGTTTGAAAATTGCCTTTCTCATCAGTAGTGATTTGGGTAAACGTTACTATAGTATCGTCTGGCCCAAAAATTCTGAGAATGATATCTTCGTTTGGAAGGGCATGTCCATATACAAACATCGGCTTGTTTGGTGAATATACCTGATTATCAGTAGATACATCAAGTTCTGCAAATGCGGACGGTAGTATTCCAACAAGTATTGTAAAAAGCAGTATCAATAATACTCTCATTTGTTTTGTATGTAAAAGATCTGCTAGATATTACTTGTGATAGCGTCCGCTAGGTTTTGTTTGAATAAAAAAAAGAAAAAAGGGATAGTATTATTTCGTCTTAGCTGACAGTTATGTCTACTGATTCAGGTGGGCTCAACGCTGTTGGGTTGTCAACACTTTCCCAGACAAACACTGTTGCAGTGTATGTTCCAGGTGCTGTTGCAATCCAAGACAATGCTGGGCTGAATGATTGACCTGCTGAAAGTGAACCTGTAATCCATGCTAGTGAAGCTGTTACGCCGTTTTCATCCTGGATCTGTACCAAGTATGCAAATGGTTGCTCTCTGTCCTGGCCGTTGGTCAAATCGGCTGTAATTTGTACCTGTTGGTCTACGGACACCTCATCTAAGGTGTTGCCGAAGGCATCAACTACTCTTGCGTTAGAAGCTGGTGCTCTCTCAAGAGGTGGTACTACAGTACCGATAAACGCAGTGCCAGTAATGTCGAGTTCATCTGCTGTGGTATATGGATCCGGTAGTGTATTGTCCTTGTACTCTGCTGTGACAGTGTCACCTTCTGCGACTCTGAGTCTGTGACCGGATGAATCGGAAGTAGTTGTGAAGAACACAGTACCTTCGAATATTCCAGTTGCCTCATTAGTCTCAGTTACAGTCAAGTCAATACCGCCTGCGTCAGAATCTGACCAGACGTCAACGCCAAAGTTGTCTATTGCTTCTGGGTTCCAGTTCATGTCAGGATCGATTACTCTTACTACACCTGTTCCGCTAGCTGGATAGCTTGCTTCGATCCACGAGACCTCACCGATATTCCATCTGATCAATGCAGAGCCTACAACAGTTTCATCCGCTGAGAATTCAAAGGAGACTGTTAGACCATCATCATCGTCAGCTTGTAGGAATCCGTTTGTTGGGCCAGTGTCATCTGCGCTATCGCTACCAGGGCCGAATGGACCGTCATTACCGTTTGTACCAGTGCTTGAGAGGCCGTCGGCATCATGAGTAAATCCAATGAGAATTACTTCTCCTGTGAATATGCCAGTGTCTGTGCCTGTTTCAACAAGGTGGTATTGGTTAATGTCATGTCCTCGTGTAGCTACTTTGACTGCATCATTGGCTGTATCGCCTATGGTATCAACCAAGTTACTGTCATAGTTGTGATCAGGTGCAACAATAGTGATATAGACTTTATCAGTCCATGTGTAAACTTTTTGATCAAGTTCCACTGTTGCTCCAAAGTTGGATGTGAAGATTGTCAAGTTGACATCTTCGTCCTCATCACCAACAAAGTCTGCGCCAGATGGTCCCCAGTCAGTGTATTCCAATACAATCTCCTCACCTCTTTGGAGTCTATCGGTGTCTAATGTGGATGGAATTTCAATCACAGATTGGAAGATTCCAGTACTATCACCTGTTTCTCTCAGGTCAGATGGTTCTGGATCGAACGAATCAGTGGTTTCACAACCGCCGTTTGTCAATCTATCACCCATAGTACATGTAGCTGCGTCTGAATCCCATTCGATCAGATCAAGATCGTATACTTCTGCCATGTCATTGTCAAGGTCAAAGTCTGGCTCGATTAGAGTCAAGATCATATCGCTTCCAATGATATAGACAGATTTGTCAGATTGTAATGCACCGTTTCTAAGGTCAAATGTAGCAGAGTCAGTAACTGTATTAGCATTACCAGAGGAGTCAGTTGCGTCGGTATATTCGACTGTGATAATATCACCTTGTAGAATACATTGTCTTCCACTTGGTGCAGTATCAGTCGAGCTACCTTGTGCAAATCTCATCAATTGGCTAGTGCCTCTTGTGCTGTTATTTGCAGAAAGGTATTTCTCTGTTGCTGGACATGCTGAGGTGTCAGATGGTCCATCAGTGAACCTGATATCTAAGTCAAATTCGAAAATTCCACTACTTGGTGAAGTTTCGGTAATTGGACCTAGTTCTCTGGTTTGATATGCACCTGTTTCATCTACAGTTGATGTTCCAACAGTAATTTTACCGACGTTACCGTTTGATGCGTTGTATCCGGCAGTTGCAAGAATTACAGTTGAGGAACTTCTTGTGATCGTGACCTTTACAGGTCCGTGTATTGACAAGCCTGTTCCAGCCTCTGAAATTGTGTCTTCACCTGCTGCGGATACGTCATAGTCAGGATCGTTTACTTGTACGTGGATCGTTAGATCTCCGTTGCCCAATACCTCAGCTGCATCATTTATGTTGCCAGCAATTGCAGTTGCGTGGAGTGGGAATACAGCAAGTCCATTTGGTGATGTAGCACCAGTCGAACCGTCTGAATCATCATCTAGTGTTCCCCATGGAACTGGATATACAGTTCTATCAAGGCTTACTGAGCCGGTGTTTGCACGAATTCCTGCGCCGTCACCTACTTCAACAATTTGTCCTGATGCGTCTCTGAAATCGACATAGTTTACTTCTAGATCTTTACCGGTGGTTGATGTGAGTGTACCAGTGCCAGATGCTCTTGCACAATATTGTGAAGGAATCTGGAAGTCGCCAATGAAAACTCCAGTTGCAGGACCAGTTTCAACTAGTGTGAAACCAGAATCTGCAAGACCGTTGCTTCCTGACGACGGGTTGCCTGAACAGGTTAATCCTGTTGAGCCAGCCTGGCCACTTTTCAACCATCGTTCATCATCAAAGGTTATGTCTAATAATCTACCTAACGCGTCACCGTTACTTAATATCGGAAGACCTGTAGCTCCTACAACATCATACAGAGCGTTTCCAGAGGATTCTACTGTAGTATAGATATCGATTAGATCGACATCAGTGTTAAGATCTTGGTCATCCAATGTTATGACAACGGTGTCAGCAATCTTGTATGTTGGCTTGTCAAATGATACCACACCGGAGTGTGTTGGGGCTTCTTCCTGATCTGAAACTTGTGTAGTTACACCATCTGTACCCAAGTCGTTATAGTTAACTCTTGGAGCTTCCTCGTCATCTAGATCCTGGTGAACAATAAATGATGGACCATCTCCAATTGGAGACAAGCCAGTATATGTTCCAGCACTCAAGATGTTGAGTTGGTTTAGCATTACAAATTGTAATGATCCTTGGAAGACACTTGTGTTATCACCTGTTTCTTCAGCTTCAATTCTTACAATCATGTTGTTGACTCTGTCTGATTTGATATCACCGTCATTGACGTAGCCAAATGAGAAGAAGTCAGCAACGATTGGCATCGAGTCGGTATCCAAGTGTGCAGCATCGAATGTGAATACAACACCGATTTGGTTGTTGTTATTCAATCCATACAGCTTATCAAGCACTCTAGTGTTTGTACCTGATGTTTTGTTCAGGCTGACTAGAGCTTGTGACGCAGTATCATTAGCCATGCTAATGACTCTGAACGTGTTGGCTGTAGTTGTGCTAGTTGAAAGTAAACGAGTTGCGTTTGAGAATGCCAAGTAAGAATCTACATTGGTTATAGTACTGTTGCTCAATCCTCTGATGTCGAAATTAAACAAATCAAAACCATGCAACCTTGTAGCTGATGATGAGTTTGTTGAATATACAACCTCTTTTAGATCTTTAACAGTTTTACCATATGAGACTGCAAGCCCTGTAACAGATTGTCTACCTGATGTAGTCAAGATAGCTCTATCGCTGTATTTTTGTACAGAAACAGAGTGGATTGACTGATCACTCACACGTGGTTGGAATTGAACACTAGTAGATAATGTGCCTAATGATGTTCCTGTGTTAGATGAAACAAAGGTTACAGCATTTATTGTGCCAGTTGTTCCAGTACCGTTTTGGCCTAGAGTAAATGGCGTACCAATTCTCATTGATGGGATTAATGGAACGTATACATTGTATAGATCCAAGTCCTCATCTGCTCTGCTGTTTTTGTTAGCATCAGAGTCAGTAATGGTGACTGTGGCTTTCTCACCAGAGTTCCATTCAGCATCTCCTGAATCGATATCAACAGTTGCAAATCCAAATCCTACAAGGATGCTATATGAGACATCATTGTATGTGATTGTTGCGGATTTGCCTCTTGGTGCAGTACTGGTTATTTGCAATACAGAGACATCACTTTCATCATAAGTACCGAATATGCCAGTATTTGGTGCAGATTCGGTAATTGTGATTGGCTGGTCACCAACATTAATTGTTGATGTGGTTGCTGTATCCACGTCGCCTGAACCAGCGATAATGCTGTCGGAGTTATCTTGGATCAGTACTATGTCAGTGCCAGAACTTTGTACGTCTTTGTTTAGTGCCATTTTACCATTATCTTCAAACATCAATCCAGTGAGGTTGCCAGTCAATGATCTTGAATGTTTTCCATCACCAGACTTTGAACCATCCTCTGTAAAGAGTTGGTAGAAAGTTGTTTGGTTTGTAGATATGGTACCAAATGACCAAGAGTCTTCGTCTGTTGGGTCGATGTTGAGTTGAATATCAGTGACTGTTGCGTGAACTTGTGCCTTTAATGGATATATTGCTCTATCTAATGAGATAGATGCAAATTGATCTACAGTATCAAACTTTAATGTGGTGCTTTGTACACCGCCACCTTTGTTGTACTGTACTACAACGTTACCTGTTGGGTTAAAGTTGTAGAGTTGGATGATTGGCCAGTAGCTAGAGTGGAAAGTTCCTCTTGTAAAGATTTGACCTACTGGAATACTTGAAGTTCCTGCGTTCAAAGTCTTGTTTTCTCTAACTACATTGTTATGCAAGTTACTTAATGGAAGACGCGATGCACTACAGGAAGTCTCAATGGTAGCAGCAGTACTTGTTTCGCCTTGTGAGCCAAGAGTAGCTGCAGTTCCGCTTGCTAGCTGACGTGCGAGTGCAACACCAACTGTTTGTGTAAATGAAGCTCCAAGAAGTGTTGTAGCACTTGCTGGAGAACAGAATACACCAAAGTCTAGACCAGTACCGTTACCGCTAATGCCAGTAGAAGCTGCTGTTGCATCTGCTTTTTGGGCCATAGCACGGTCTGCAAAGTATCCATACCAGTTACCATCGGTTGCTTGTGCCATTCTTAGCTTGTTGCCATTAATGGTCACATCAGGTTCACCTTTGCCTTTGTCAGTATCTTTGATATCACTATCAATTACGACTACTTCGATGACCTGAGGTCCTGCAAAGTAGTTCTGGAATTGAGAGTTTTCAGCCGATACAAACAAGTTTGCGTTTGCTGCTGCTGCGCTTGGCATCACGCTTGTTGCGCTCAAGCCAAAGCCAGAAGCTAGCATAATTGTCATTAATGTAAGACTAGTTAATTTACGTCCTATCTCGTTGTTCATGTTATTGATTTTTTGTTTAAAATTCAGTATATAAGATTAATGGACAATTTATCCACAATTATGGTGTTTTTTGAATAATTTATAGGCACGGCTTGATTCTGATCGATTTTTTTGATCCCAAATTGTAATTTTTACACTTTTGTGCTCAATATAATGATACTATTTCCTACTCAGTAGTTTTCTATACAACAAAACAGCATCATTTTCATCTTTTGGACCAACTATAACAGCAGATCCTCTTTTCATGAAACTAACAGACAAATCATTTGTTCTCATTGACAGTCCTAGCTCACCCTGATTTTCCACCCGAAATTCCATGTCTTTGGCAAGGTTTGTTATCCTGTCTGTATCGATTTCAAATTTTTGTGTTGGTGTGATTGAAAAAGTGCGTTTACCTCTGTTTCTTCCACATAGTTCCTCAATTATCAGCTCTTGTTTTGGTGTTGATTCCACTTTACCGCTTCCACATACTGAACATTCTGCTACACGAAATGTTCTAGTCGTTACGAAATCTAAATTTTCAAGATCTACATGCAGTATCTTGTCTGAAAGGCTAGGAGTTTTGCCAAGAATTATCTTGACTGCTTCTGCCACTTCAATTCCACCAATTATAGAAAGTATGGATGGATGGACCCCTTCTATACTGCATGTAGGCATTGAGTCCTCATCTAATGCTGGGAACATACAGAAATAACATGCACTTTTTCTAGGGAGAATGGTAAACGCTTGTCCAGACATCCCAACAGCCGCACCAGTAACAAACGGAATGTTTTTTTCAACACATGCTTTGTTTAACGCATATCTTGCATTAACACTATCTAACGCATCGATGACAACATCGCATCCTTCTATAGCATCAAGCGCAGTATAATCATTGATTGAGATTGGAAGCGATTCAATTTCTACATCAGGATTTAGTTTTTTGAGTTTTTTTGCAGCCACCTCAACTTTGATCTGGCCAACATCAGATTCATCAAACATTGTTTGTCTGTGCAGATTTGATAATTCTATTACATCTCTGTCTATTATTCGCAGTTTTCCAATACCCATTGCAACAAGTCGTGTTGTGATTGGGTTCCCTAGGCCGCCAACTCCAACTACGCATATTTTTGCAGAGCGTAGACTAAGCTGGCCCTGATAACCAATTTCTTCTAGCATTATTTGTCTAGAGTATCTGTCAATATCTTTGCTGGATAGCTCAGAGCCGCCTGCAACTGCTGGCAAAATATAGATTTCATCTCCATCTTTGAGTTCTGTGTTCATTCCACCAGAGAATCTCGCATTTTTTCCATTGATGTAGATGTTTATCAAAGAGCGTGGAGTTCCATCGTCATTTAGAACTCGACGCTTAAAGTCATCACCCATGTTCTCAGATATTTTGTTAAAAGATTCTAAAAGAGAGTTTGCTGTTATTTGGATTTTTTTCTCTCCACCACCCTTGTTTAGAACCGATGGTATAGTAAATGTGACGTTTGACAATTACTTCACCACTGCGGAAATTTTTGCAACATCAGCTTGCATTACTTCTGGCTTTGACAAGACCTCCATGATGGATTCTGTTGTTTTTAGGCCGTTACCAGTCACATAACAAACTGTCGTATCATTTTTGTCAATTTTACCATCCTCAATCATTTTTTTGAGTACTGCTACTGAGACACCACCTGCAGGTTCTGTAAATATTCCCTCAGTTTGTGCAAGTAACAATATAGCATCAAGGATTTCTTTGTTGTCTGATTCTTCTGCAAATCCATTGTATTGTTTTAGTCGTTTGAGTACATAGCGCCCATCCCCAGGATCGCCTATTGCAAGGCTTTTCGCTATTGTATCTGGGTTTTCAACTGGGATTACTTCATCCGAATCATTTTTGAATGCGTCAACTATTGGTGCACATCCATGTGGTTGGGCTGCTATCATGTGCATGTTTGATATATTATTCAACAATGAGACGCTTTGTAGTTCCTCAAATCCTTTGCATATGGCATTAAGCATTGCACCGCTGCCTACAGGAACTACGAGTTGATCTGGAACATTCCAGCCAAGTTGCTCAGCTACTTCATAGGCTAATGTTTTCGATCCTTCTACATAATATGATCTCATGTTGATGTTGACAATTCCAATTCCTTTGCTATCACCTATTTGTGCAGCAATTCGGTTTGCGTCGTCATATGTTCCATCTACTGCAATGAATTTCGAACCATATGCAAGGGCTTGTGCAATTTTTGCATGTTCAATATCACTTGGGGCAAATACGTAGCATGGGAATCCACCTTTTGCAGCATGCGCTGCAGTAGCTGATGCCAGATTTCCAGTAGATGCGCATCCAACTGCTGAAAGGCCAAACTCTTTTGCTTTGGATACTGCAATTCCAGCAGGTCTGTCTTTGAACGAAAAAGTCGGATTTACAGAATCATTTTTTATGTATAGATTGTTTAGTCCAAGTTTTTTACCGAGCTTTTCTGCCTTGATCAGAGGAGTCATCCCAGCATTGATGCTCACAATGTTTGCTTTGTTTTGAATTGGTAAGAGCTCAAAATATCTCCAGTACGTGTGCTCTCTTCCAGAAAAAGTATTTTTTGAAATATTAGAAAACTCGTACTTGACATCTAGTGGTCCAAAACACTCTTCACAGATATACTTGAATGCAGATTCGTATTCTTTTTTGCATTCCCTGCACTGCAATGATATCTTTGTCATAAGAAAAGCCGAGTTTGTTATCTAGTTAAAATGTCCTAATATCAAGTTTAGTAATACTTAATTTAAATGACCAAAAATTTAAGTAAAATAAGGATAACCAGTTCATACGCAAGGTTTTTACCTGATTTTCAATCAACTCAGGAAAAGTTGAATAGAAAATTAATTGGAATGGTGATAGTTATTGTTTTAGCTATTTCAATAACATTAGTGATAATTTTTATCAAACCAATAGATGTTGTGCCACCTGAGAAGGAAGAACCTTTCAAAGATTGGAATAGATCGGGACCGTTTGCAATAAACGAAATGGAATACAAAATAGGCGATAATATCTTTCTTGCTGTAGAGGGATTGATGCGACATGATATAGGTAATATTGTGTTTGTATTACCAAACAGTACAACAAAATACATAACAATTCCATTTGATGGGACCGAAAAATCTGGATTTAATCAATACTTTAGACCAGCATTATCGAAAAATCGCGGTATTTGTAGTATGAATGATATAGTTGGGGAGTGGACAGTTGTATTTCAGGGAACAAATTACAAGTCGATAAAATTCATAATTAGAAATGAAACCGCATCTTCAGAAACAGGAATTTTTAAGAAAGTCTGCTAATCTAATTTGTGATGAAAACAAACTCGTTCTCCAGTATGACATGCTGGCCCTGCAGGTTCTACTAGGTATATTACTGCGTCAGAATCGCAATCAATTAGAATTTCTTTAACTTTTTGTACATTGCCAGATTCTTCTCCCTTCATCCATAACTTGTTTCGTGATCTACTCCAAAACCACGAGTTACCAGTCTTTTTTGTTAACGACAGGGATTCTTTGTTTGTATACGCTAGTGTGAGTACTTCTTTTGTATTTGAGTCCTGAACGACTACTGGGATTAATCCCTCCCCTTTTGAGAAATCCAGATCATCAATTGTTTTTATCATTGTTATAAGAGATAGTATTTTCCTTATAATCTTACATAGACATTATTCTTTTTGAGATATTCCTTGACTCTGTCTACTGAGTGCGTCTCATAGTGGAATATTGATGCGGCAAGTGCTGCATCAACGTCTGTATTTTTGAAAACATCCAACATATGGTTAGGCTCTCCGCATCCACCGGACGCAATGACTGGAATTGTTACAGCATCAACTATTGCCTTTGTGAGTTTCAGATCATAACCGTCTTTTGTGCCATCCCTATCGATACTAGTAAGTAGAATCTCTCCTGCGCCTAGCTTTTGTGCTGTTTTTGCCCATTCTATGGCATCTAATCCTGTTTCTTTTTTTCCACCATAAATAAAGACTTCAAACCAAAAGCTCTTGGAACCATCAGAGAGAATATTTTTTCCATTGGAAACATTATAGTTTCTTTTGGCATCTATTGCAACCACTACACATTGTCTTCCAAATAGATCCATTAACTCAGTTAAAATTTGTGGATTTTTTACAGCCCCAGTATTGATGGCAACCTTGTCTGCACCACATAATAGAATATCTCGTGCATGTTGCAGAGTTTTTACTCCACCTCCAACAGTGAACGGTATATCGATTACTTGAGCAACTTTGGACACAAGTGATCTGATCGTTTCTCTTTGTTCCTGTGACGCAGTTATATCCAAGAATACAAGCTCATCTGCTCCCTCATTGCTGTATTTTTGTGCTAGCTGGACTGGATCTCCAGCGTCTTTGATTGATTTAAAATTCAGGCCCTTTACAACTCTACCATTTGCTACATCAAGACATGGAATGATTCTCTTTGTTAATGTCATGCCAGTTTTTTTGCCTCTTCAATTGTTATTTTGCCTTCGTATAACGCCTTTCCTAATATTACACCATATGCATTACATTGTTTAACATCAGATACATCTGATTTGTTAGATATACCACCACTTGCAATTACATTGGCATTTTGTTTGCATGCGACTGCGAGGTTTTTCAAGTCAGGTCCTTGTAACATGCCATCTCTTGAAACATTAGTGACTAAAAATTCACTAAAACCATTCCTGACATAATCTTGAACTGCATCATTTAATGGAATTTTAGTTTTTTGTGTCCAACCATTTGTTACTATAACGCCATCACTGTGATCAGCTGATATGACAAGTTTTTTGTGCCCAAGTTTTTTTCCAAGCTTAACTATAGATTCTTTTTCCATGAATGCCAATGTGCCGATTACTACTCTATCTGCAAAATCAAGCGCAGTAGTAATGAGAGATTCATCTCTTAAACCGCCTGCAACTTGTATTGGAATTGATATCTCCTCGATGATTTTTTTAATCAGGTTTAGATTTGTTCCTCGTTGCAGGGTAGCGTCAAGGTCTACTATGTGTAACATATCGGCTCCTTGTCTTTCCCATTTTTTTGCTATTTCTTGCGGATTGTTACTATAGATGGTTTTGTTTTCAGGTTTTCCCTGAACTAGTCTTACGACTTGGCCGTCCATCAAGTCTATTGCTGGAATTATCTTCACTTTTTGCACTCTCGCAAGAAATTTTTGATCATAAGTGAGCCTATTTTGCCAGATTTTTCTGGATGAAACTGAGTTCCATATAGATTTCCTTTGTTAATAACTGCTGGTACTTCTATTCCATAATCAGAATCAGCTGCTACGACATCATAGTTTTTTGGCTTTACTCTATACGAATGAACAAAGTAAACCCAAGACTCGTCCTTGATTCCATCCAAGAGAGGATTTGATTTTTTTATTTTTATACTGTTCCAGCCCATGTGTGGAATTTTGAATTTGTTTGGAAGCAGTACTACGTCACCTTCAATTGCGGCCAGTCCTTTTTCTTTTCCTTCCTCACTTTTTTCAAAAAACATTTCCATTCCAAGGCAAATCCCAAGTACTGGAATTTTGTTTTTGACATAATCTGTAAATGAGGTACTAGAGTAGTCTCGTATACTCCTAATTGCAGGATCAAAATTCCCAACTCCTGGCAGAATCAAGCCAGAATAATTGTTTGAAGTATCAAAGCTTGTTATGACATCTACTTCGATATTTTGCTTTTCTAGTGCAACTTTGAGGCTGAATATGTTTCCTGCACCGTAATCAAATATAGCTAGTTTCATCACATTGAACCTTTTGTGCTCGGAATTCCTTTTTGATTTTTGTCCTTGTTTGCTGCAGTTCTTAATGCTACCGCTAGAGATTTTATTGCAGCCTCAATTTTGTGGTGATCGTTTTCTCCATATTTCACATTAATGTGGATGCAACTGTTCAGATTTTGTACTAGCGAAGAGAAAAAGTGTTCAATGTCTTCCTTTGGCATTCCTTCTATTTGTGATCGCTTGATTAACAAATTGATTTTCCCGTATGGACGTCTAACTAGATCTACAGATGTCTCTGCAAGAGACTCATCCATAGGAACTGATGCGTAGCTAAATCTAGCAATCCCAGTTCTATTTCCTAATGCTTTGTCTATTGCATTACCAATTGCTATTCCAGTATCTTCTATCAGATGATGTGTAATTCGATCGTTTGATTTTGCTTTGACTACAAGATCAAGCATTGCATGTTTGCCAAACGATGTGATTAAGTGATCAAAAAAATCAATTCCAGTATTAATTGAGGTTTTTCCACTTCCATCAACATTTACTTGCACAGTAATCGAGGTTTCCTTTGTTTGACGCTTGATTGTGCTTGTTCTTGCCACAGATACAAAGTCTAGTTTGCCAGATTTAATGCCTTTGGAAGTAGATTTATCGATTCAAGTATCATGTCCGCTTTGTTTTTTTCAAATAATTTCTTTTTAGAGTTTGGGTTTGGAGAAGTTCCGTAGATCCCACAGAATATTATTTGTTTGCCAATTCGATTTGCTCTTTTTGACATGATTAGATCTTCCATGGAATCACCTATGTACACACACAACTTTGAATTCAAATTGTTAATAGACATGATGAGTGCTTTTGGATTTGGTTTTGCTAGTTTTCTTGAATGATCCTCAAGAAAAATTGAAGATGAAATATCAAATTTGTTAAAGAGTTTGTCAAGTGAGTATTTAGTTGATATGTTACCGCGACCTGTCACAATTGCAATATTTTGATTGAATTTTCTTTTCAATATTTGTAACAAGGTTTTATTTACAATTACATTATCATTTTCTATCAATCCTTTTGAGTTGAATTGGGATTTTTTATGAAAGATTTTCTTGTATAGAATTTTTCCATAAAAAAGCTGATCAAATATTTTGTACAGAAAGTTTGTTGAATGCGGTCCTGGATATCTTAGCTTTTTCTTTACATCTGATATATCCACATTTATTGTATTTAGGAATCTTTCAACAGATACAATTCCTGTACTGTCTGCATTTTTAATCACAGTATTGATAAATTTTTTTGCGTTTATTTTGATGCGGTTTGCTGCTACAAGTGAAAGAATTGATGCATATGTAACATCAACTTCATCGTTGAATCCACCAGTTGCTTTAAAACCGCTAATTATTTGCGCTGATATTTGTATAGAATGAATTCCTGTAAGCTTTTCCAACACATATTCAGTAGTTTTTTTTATTGCCAAGTCATACGATTGTGATACATCAACAAGTACTCCGTCACAATCAAAGATTATTGCATCTATCTTGTTGATTATTTTGATAGTGTCATCTCTGACAAAGATTCCTTTCCCATTGCATTGGTATTTCATTTCAAAAGGTCACGTATTGCTAGCAAAAATTTAGAATTCATATCTTTGGTTCCAACTGTTACACGCAGGCATCCCTCGTGTTTTCCTATTTTACCTAGTTTACGAATTGATATGCCCTGTTCTAATAATGCAGTGTAGATTCTTTTGTCTGCACCACGTGCATCAAATAAAACAAAATTTGCCTTTGAATCAAATACGTCAAATACCTTGCTCTCCCTCAATTTTTTGATTATTCTTGTACGCTCTTCTTTTATGAGCATAATGATTTCTTCTATTTGTTTTATTTTCTGTAATGCCAAAATACCAGATTCAATTGCTAATGTATTCAATGGATATGGATATTGCAAAATACGAGAGAATACATCTATGAATTTCCTATTTGCCAAAACATATCCTAGTCGCAATCCGGCCAGTCCAAATGATTTTGAAAATGTCTTGACTACTATCAGATTTTCATATTTTTTTGTTAGGTTTGCAAGAGAATAATCAGAGAATTCCCCATACGCCTCATCCACAATTACAATTCCATTAAATTTTTGAATTAGTTTAGTAATTTCATCTTTTTTGAATTGGAATCCTGTGGGATTGTTAGGAGAGTCTAGATACAAAATGTCTGCTTGTTTTGATTTTGATAGAAATACATCAATGTCTAATGTCATGTTTTTGGTAAACGGTATTTGTAATGTTGGAATGTCGTATAGTTTGCATCTTTCTTCAAAGAATCCAAATGTTGGATTTGATGTTAGGATTTTGGTTTTCTTTGATGCAAAATTTGAAAGTATAATGTCGAGAATTTGATCAGAGCCATTACCAATACCAACCATTTGTTTTGGTAAACCAACATAATTTGCAATAGATTCGATTAGCTTTTCTGATTTTCCTAATGGATATTCTCTAATATCTGAATTTTTTTGTGCTGTGTTGATTAGATCTTGTTGTAGCTGTTTATTGATTACAAAATTCTCATTAGAATCAAGCTTGAGTACACCTTGATGATACTCAGGCTTTTGATATCCTTGTAGTTGTGCAAACTCTTCTATTTTTGCGGCGAATTGCTGTTTTGTCATAGTCTTGCTCTCACTGTTCTATAGTGATTTGGTAAATTTTCAGAGTCTGTTAGAAGTTTTAGGTGTTTGCTAATTTTTTGTAAATCAGATTTTGACGATTCTATACTAGTTTGAATTTTTAGAAAGTCAAGTATCGATAATGAACCTCGTGAACGTCCAAACTTATTTGTGGGTAAAATATGATTTGTTCCAAGTAGATAGTCACTTGCAGATGATGGAGTATTTTGTCCCAATAGAATCAATCCTGCAGTTTTGATTCTTCGTGCAATTTTATTTGGATTTTTTGTCATAATCTGGATGTGTTCTGGTGCAATTTTATTTGCAAGAAGTATTGCATCAGATATAGTTCCCACTGCAATAAAACCATTTTTTTGCAGACTAGATCTAACTATTTCTTTTCTAGGTATAATTGATAGTAGTTTTGTAATTTCAGATGATACTTTACTGGCCAAAGTTTGAGATGTGGTTATCAGCACACATTTTGTGTCAGAGCTGTGCTCTGCCTGAGAAATAAGATCTAATGCAACAAGCTTTGGATTTGCTGAATCATCTGCAAGTATTGTTAGCTCAGTTGGACCTGCAAGCATATCAATTGATGTCATATCAGTTATGAGATACTTTGCTGTTGTAACAAAAGAGCCGCCAGGCCCTACTATTTTGTCTACTTGTGGAATTGATCTTGTGCCAATTGCTAGTGCAGCTATTGCATGTGCACCTCCCACTTTGAATATTGAGTGAGCCCCACACATGTCTGCTGTGACAAGAACAAGTGGATCGATTTTACCTTGCTTGTTTGGAGGCGTCACTACAACAATTGTTTCTACTCCTGCTAGTTTTGCTGGTACAACAGACATTATTGCAGAGCTAGGATAGCGTGCAAGTCCACCCGGTACGTAACAGCCTACACTAGATAACGGTTCAAAGTATTTAGTAATTTTTGTGCCATTTGTAAGAACTGTGATTTTTTTTAGTTGTTTTTTTAGTGCTAATTCAGTTTTTGTTAGTCTATTTTTTGCTTCTGATATAGCATCGATTCGTTCTTTTGTTACTAATTTGTAAGCATCTGCAATTTCTTTTTTTGATACCAGTAAATTTTTTACATTTACTCCGTTGAATTTTTTTTCAAATGATAAAAGGGCCGAGTCGCCTTTTTTCGCAACTTGGGCTATTATCTTCTGAATTGGCTCTACATTCTGGTTTTTGTCAGATCTTGAAACTATAGTGAGTGCTTTTTTGATCGAAATTATTCTCATCAATTCTCTTCATCACGTTTTATCTCCTCAAGCTCCAATATCTGACGCGGTTCATGTACTACTAGTCCTTGAGCTATTTTACGAAGCTTTGGAATCATCTTGTGAAATTCCGATTTTGGAATCACCGTGTTTATTCCATACCAACCTTTCTGACTTAGAGGGCTTATTGTGGGCTTCTTTAACGATGGTAAGCTGGACAGTAGTTTTGAGATGTTTTTTTCTTCCACATTAAGATAGATGTGTAGATATTTTCGTCCTTGTACGGCACCTCGCATCACAGTAAGAATGTCATAGATTTTTTCTCGTTTTGATTTATCTTTTAGCGAGTTTTTGTTTGCAATCAAGTGAGCACTTGATTCCATTACGACTTCGGTTATTTTGAGCTGATTTTGCTCTAGTGTGGTTCCAGTTTCTGTGACATCCATTATTGCATCTACTGCATCTGGAGGCTTTGCCTCAGTTGCTCCAAATGACAAGTGGATTTGAACACTTTTGTTGTTACCAATTCGCATCCAAGGAGTTACAATTTGAGGATCTTTGTTGCCAAAGAATTTTTTGTATGATTTTTGTTGCTTGATGTATTTGGATGCAGTTGTGAGATATTCTGATGAAATTCTGAGAATCTTTTTTTGTTTTGCATATGATCCAATCATGTCATCTAGTGACTGGAATCTGTAACTATCAGGAATCGCAATTACTAGTTTTATTTTGCCAATTTCTAGATCCAAAAGTGGTTCAACGTCAGATTTTGTTTCAGATATCCAATCCTTGCCGGTTATTCCAACATCATAAAGACCATCTGAGACAAACGTAGGGATTTCTTGAGGCCTGAGCATTTTTACCGCGATTTGCGGATCATCCAGTATTACTCGATAGGTACGACTTTTTCTGGAGACTTTGGTCCATGATTTTTCCATCAAGGCAAATACTGCTTCTTCCAAGCTTCCCTTTGGGATGGCAAATTTTACTCCGGCCATACCAAGGTCAGAACACTAGCCTCTATATTTTTGGTGTTTACTGTTTGCCCAAGAGTTCTTTTGCACGATTAATCGAAATTTTGCCTTCCTGAGCCATTTTTTTGGCTATTGCGTCAATTTGATCAGGTGTAGCACCTGCAGCTGCTGCAATGTTTCTTGCATGAAGTCTCATGTGACCTTTTTGAATGCCCTCAGATGATAGGGCTCTAATTGCACTGAGATTTTGTGCAAGGCCCACCGCCACAATTACACATGCAAGCTCACTTGCAGATTGGATTTGCATAATTTTGGTGCAGATTTTTGCAGTAGGATGAACATTAATTATCCCACCTACTATACCAACTGACAACGGAAGAGCTATTTTGCCAATTAGGTTTCCGTTTTTGTCTTTGCTCCATTGTGTAAGGGATCGATATCTTCCAGTTCTTGCTGCATATGCATGAGCTGCAGCCTCTATTGCACGAGTATCTTGTCCAGTTGCATTTGCAACTGCAATTATTCCATTCATTATTCCCTTGTTATGAGTTACTGCCCTATACTCATCATTGTCTGCAAATTGGTATGCAAGAATGATTTTGTCAACTGTTTGTTCTCCCCCAAGATCATCTTTATCAAATATTGCAGTACCACTAACCATGCGTCTTGTGGAATAATTGGATAAAATCTTGAGCAGTGTTTTTCCTCCAGTTATTTTTTCAATCAGGGGTGCAACTACCTCGCACATTGTGTTTGTTACATTTGCACCCATTGCATCTCCTACATCGATCAGTAATTCAACTATCAGCATTGGGCCAGATTCTGTTGCTATCTCTTTGCACAATACTTCTTTGGCACCTTTGCCGATTTTGTACAAAGTAGTGCTTTTTGAATTTACTAGCTCAAGTATTTCTTTGGAGTGTTGCAAAACTTTCGGTATTGCTTCTTTGACATCAACATTTACAACCTGAATTTGGCCAATGCTGAACGATTCATTGTTTTGCATTGTAAATCCGCCATGAATTTTTGCTATTTTTGCAGCCTTTGATGCCGCTGCTATCACAGATGGTTCCTCAATCACCATTGGAATCAGATATTCTTTTTTATTTATGACAAAATTTGTGGCAATGCCAAGAGGAAATGAAAATGTGCCGATTGCATTTTCAACCATTTTGTCTGCTTGCTCAAATCCAATGCCACCTCCATTTTCTAGTATTTTTCTTTCATCAGAAGTTAAATTGGCAAATTTTACTATCTCGTCTAGTTTTTCCTTTCTATCCTTTTCAAAAAAATGTGAAGATGTCAAATTATTTCAGAATTCTCAATAATTTGTCGTCTGTTTTATCAGGAAATCCCTTTCCATCGGTGTTTGAAGTAATAACATAAAGATAACCATCTTGCCCTTGCATTACATCTCTTATTCTACCTAGCCCACTCAATATGCTTTTTTGTGAATTTAGATCATTTTCGTTAACATTCAGACTGTAAAGATTAGAGCCGCGAAGAGTAGCCATGATCAGTTTGTTTTTGTATTCTAGATGTTCACCGTCATAAATTACAATTCCACCAGGTTCTATGCTTGGATCGTAACACATCACAGGTCCTGTGAATTTTTCGTTTTCTCCACATTCTTGCTCTGGCCAGCCGTAATTATTTCCAGGTCTTATTATATTGATTTCATCACTTTTTGTTGGCCCAAGTTCTGATGCAAACATGTTACCATCTTTGTCCCAAGCTATTCCTTGAATGTCTCTATGTCCAAGCGACAATACTAGCGAATTTGGAAGTGGATTATCTTGAGGAATTGTTCCATCATCGTTTAATCTAAGAATTTTACCTTCGAGTGATAGTGGATTTTGAGCCTCATGTGAAAACTCTTCTGACAATCCAGTTGCAACATACAGTTTTTGATCAGGCCCAAATTTTATCACACCACCATTATAGAATTGTGAACCAGGGATTTTGTCGATGATTGTTACTGCATCCACGATTTTATTGTTAGATTCTGTAATACGCAGGACTTTGTTCCAGAGATGATCATTATCAGAATACGTATGATACACATACAAAAAATGGTTATTCATAAAATCTGGGTGTATTGCTATTCCAAGTAATCCTCCACCATAGATTTTTGCAGCTCGAACTGTAGCAAGCGGTTCTGGAATTAGTTCATCGGACTGGATTACACGTATGTCTCCCTCTTTTTCCGTAATGAAAATTCTATTATCGGCAGATGCCAATGCCCATGGTTTTTTGAGTCCGGTTGCTAGTATTTTGATTGATTCGTCTTGTGATTGTATTGGAGATGGTAATGGTGGAGATTGTGATGGCGAAGTCAAAATAATTGCTGATGCTGCCAACGCTGCTAATATCCCAGCAATTCGTAGTTTTTTGTTCATAGTTGAGGAGGTTTTGAAAATCCTATTAATTATTTGCAAAAATGATAGTGTATATATCACTGCTAAACCCAATTTCATTCAGCGGGGTGGGGAAGTCAGACTGTCATCAGGACAAAGTCATCCCGGCGGGCTCATAATCATCATATGATGCGAAACCCGCAGATCAGTAGTTCAAATCTACTCCCCGCTAGTACTTAATTATAATTTGAAAACCAATTTGAAGAACTTTCAAATTTTGTAGCTTTGTTTACAATATTGATTCTTTGTTGCGGTCTGGTCAGATGCCTATGTGCTGAAGGTTGAGGAATGTAAAGTTGTGATTGTATTTTTCGTGGAATTATTTGTCTGGTTTTTTGAGTATTTGTTTCTCCACATTTAATGCATACAAATCCTTGATTACGTCCTTTTGATTTCATTTTTTTATTACACTTTACACATAATGGATTAGCTAGAATAATTTCTGTTGCTAGTTTCAAGATCTCAAAAAATTCTACATTAAGCGCCCTTCCATGATTTACAGATGACTTGCGAATACCTCCTCCAATTCGTATCACATCTCCTATGATTAGATTAGAGGCATGATTTGTGATTCCAGTAGGCTTGTATACAAAACAGACTATCTCCACATTTTCTCTAAGTATGGAAAATTTGACGTGCCCTCCTCTTTCAATTATTGGTTCTCTGCATACAGTTCCTACAATTGTTCCGGAAGAATATGGTTTGAGTGAATGAACGTCTAATTCATTTTGCAAGTGATCGCCTGTGCCTTGATTAGATTTGAAGATTAAATGGCCAATTGGTTTTTCTTTTGTTTTTATCATTTTTGATGCATTAAGTAACGAAGTGGTATCTTCGCCACGAATACCAAAAAAGACAGGATCTGGTCCATGTGGTGCAAAGATAACTCGTTGTTTTTTTGTATCAAAACTGTTGAATGTTTTTGGATATGTTTTTTCTTGCATATGTTTGACACTATCAGACACAATTTTCCGTTTTTTGCCAAACTGAGATTTCTTTCTATAACTTAAAAGCTCAAAAGTATAATCATTGAATTTGTATCCTATTGCTCCAATTGCACCAATCAGTCCTTGACCATTACCAAGGTGAAAAGTTTGTAAATTATGTTTTGCAATGAATGTTTTTGCCTGTTTTCTGCTGATCAGCTTCCATAATGCTTGTCTGCTAAATTCTGTGAATTCTTGTGGAATAGATGTATTTTCAAAAAATACTACTCCTGGATTTGCTCCATTTTTCAGATCAGAAAACTTTGTTACAAATTGAATTACCTTGTTTTTGATTTTTGCAGGGTTTGTAGTTTCTATTTTTATTGAAACCGCTCCGTTACCACGTGTTTTCCATGGAATGTTTGGATTAAATCGGATTAATCTTGGATAATCTACAAATTTTACTTTGTCTTTTTTCAGGGAATCGACGAGTCTGTACGCAAGATATGTTGTACACATTCCTTTCGTGGAATCTGTATCATCGAATCCAATATTCAAAGTTGTACTTTCCACAAACATACGAAATCACACCACACATTTGTGATTTACCATAGTTTGGTTTAAATTAAAACTAAAAGTTTGTCATCCAGTCCATGATAGTAATAGATGAAAAGACGATTTTCAAGATTATAGAAGAACACAAACCTGTTTCCGTTGCACTTAATGGCCCAGATGGAATGCTTCCAAGAGTACAAGAAACTGCAACAAACATCATGAATAGATTTGGGATTCCAGCCTATGTTCTAGCAGATACTACGTGGGGTACGTGTGATCTAAACTCAAATGGTGCCAAAGTACTTGGAGCTGAGATCTTGTTTAACATAGGACATACGATAAACATGCCAGTCTTTGAAAAAAACGTATTCATGATTGATGCATTTGATGATATTTCTTTTGATGGGGTAGTCAAAAAATGTGCAGAAATTTTAAAGGGAAAAACCATATCTCTGGTAACTGACAGTCAACATCTAAACCAAGTGGATTCAGTCAAAACAATTCTTGAAAACAATGGAGTTCATGTCAAAATAGGAAAAGGAAAAGGGCAGCTCAACGATGGTCAGGTTTTTGGTTGCGAATTTTATCCTGCAATGGAAGTAAAGGATCAAGTTGATGCAAATGTATTCATGGGGCAAAGCAATTTTCATGCATCTGGTCTTGCTCTTTCTACAAATAAACTGACATATGTTTTAGATCCATACTTTAACGAAGTAAGAGATGTAACAGAATTTGCGCATATGTTGCAACGAAAGGCTACATTATCAATATACAAAGCAGCCGAAGCTCAAACTTTTGGAATAATTGTTGGACTCAAAGAAGGTCAACTCTCAAAAACTTTTGCACTAAAATTTAAACGTGAATTAGAAAAAGAAGGAAAAACTGTCCAATTGTTTGCATTAACAGATATCACAAATGAAAGACTCCGTAACTTGAAAGGAATAGATGCTTTCATTCAAGTTGCATGTCCAAGGATTTCTACAGACAATCAGTTTGACAAACCAGTTCTGTCAACACCACAAGCAAATGCTTTACTCAAAATATTACGACATGAAAATATCGACGAGTATATGCAGATTCCACATTGGCTTTGATCATTATATCAACAATAATGTTAATATTGAAGAATTTGAAAGATTTTTCGACAAGGAAATAACTTGAGAGCAATAAACAACATTTTCGTTTCTTATAATTGATGTAAATGGCGCGTAAAACCAATTTTTCACATGCAAAAAAGAACTTTATTCGCTATCCCAAAGCTAGAATTCATGTTAGCTGTATAATTAAAGACGAAGACGGCGATGTTGTTGGAATAAAGGGAATGAGACTTGGCACAAATTCAGTGGTCAAAGATCAGGTTTGGACGGCCGAAGAAATCTATGAAAAAAGTGGCCAAAGTCCAAACTTTTCTCAAACACATTCTTTTTGGGCTCGTGACAAAGATAACAACGAATCAGAGATTTATTGTAAAAGAAAAAATGGCAAAATATGTCTCGTAGCACCATCAATAGTAGACGATGATGGGCGAGATATTCTCAAAGACATTCAAGCGTGTGATTCAGAAATTTAGTCACTAAAGAATTATTAGTTAACAATAAGGAAAGTAATCATGACAGATTTTGTTATGCCTGGAGATAAGCTTGGATTTATTGAGGAGATAGAGGGTGCCTCTAATACGTTTGATGATGGTGATACCATAAGAGCTTCTGCGGCGGGAATTGCAGACGTTGATAAAAAATCTAAAACAGTTCAAGTAAGAAACGGAAAACAACTATCTATTCCAAAAAAAGGTGATATTGTGATTGGCACTGTAGCTATGATGCTTCCATCTATGATAGCAGTTGCGATTCATTATCTAAATGGCAAGCCAAATTCATCTGGTGTTGAATGTATATGTCAAAATCCAGACAGAAAGAGGATCATTGCAAGAATGAACGATGTTGTGGCACTAAAAATTGAAACACATCTCAATGGTGCAATTCATGCAACAATTGACGAACTAGAACTAGGGGTATTATTTACAAAGTGTAATATGTGCGCGGGAAATGTAGTTCCTTTACGAGATAGAATAAAATGTCCTAATTGTGGATTTACGGAAGACCGAAAAATATCTACTAATTATGAGAAAGCAGATTTCATAAAACTACGAGAGTAAAATGCAAAAAATATCGTTCCAAGGAGAACGAGGTGCATATAGCGAAGATGCAGCAATTTCATTCTTCAATAATGCCGAAACAGTTCCATTGCACACATTTGTGGAAGTAATAGAATCAACCGAAAACGGAAAAACACAATACTCGGTTTTACCAGTAGAGAACTCACTAGAAGGAAGTGTTGGAGAAAGCTACGATTTGCTTTTATCAACTAGTCTCTCAGTTGTAGGAGAGATCTACTACAGAGTTAGGCACTGCTTGATAGGATTTGACAAATTAGAAAATGTTGATACAGTATATTCACATCCACAAGCATTAGGACAATGCAGAAAATTTATTCAAAAACACAAGCTCATAACAGTTCCATCTTATGATACTGCTGGAAGCGTCAAAATAATAAAAGAATTGGGCAAAAAAAACCTCTGTTGTATCGCAAGTAAACGAGCATCAGAGATCTATCAAGTTCCAACTATTGCTGAAGGAATAGAAGACAATGCTAACAACTACACTAGATTTTTAATATTATCAAAAACCAAAGCTCAAGATGGCAACAAAACATCAATAATATTCTCAGTAAAACACGAAGCCGGAGCCTTATTCAATATTCTAAAAGAATTCAACAAATACAAAATTAATCTTACAAAAATAGAGTCTAGGCCTAACAAGAGTACTCCTTGGGAATACAACTTTTATGTGGATTTTGATGGGAATGAAAATGATCAGAAGATAGCAGAATTGCTAAAGAAAATAAACAAGCAATGTATATTTCTCAAAATACTTGGATCTTATAAAAAAGCAAAATTAGCTTAAAATCCCTTTGGCTTTCTTACACTAAATGCCGCACTAAATCCAATTATGACAATACCTGCAGTTATCACCATAAAGTGATAGGTGAATAACAGAGGATCAGTGTTCTTTTGGAATGTTCCAGTAATGTGGAGTTCTGTTTGACCGGCATTTGTTATTTTGATTGTGTTTGTTCCTTCTCGTAGTGCATACCAATCAAATGTAATCTCATTTTTGAAGTCATCATCACTTTGGATTCCATCTCCAGGCGTCTCTAATTTCACATGGAATTTTTCTCCAGTCACTTTGAAATTCTGGTGTGAGCTTTTTGGTGCTAGAAACTGGTATGATATAGATTTAGCTACATCTACTTTGTCATCTAATGTGACGGTTTGCAGTCCTAATGATGTAATTAACGCATATGCGCCAATTGCAACGATTACGGCACCAATTACAATTCCTGCTATTGTGAATTTATTGAGCACTAACAATTCTTCAATATTACACAATAAAAAACTTACATCAGGTCTACGTCATGAGGCTGGCTTTCAGCAAACCCTGCCCGTGACATTTTGATAAATTCTGCATTTTGTTGCATTTGTGGAATTGTGTGAGCACCACAATAGCTTAAGCCAGAACGTACGCCACCGGATAGTTGTTTTATGATATCAGTTACAGTTCCTTTGTATGGAACCATTGCCTCCACACCTTCTGCAACATAATCATTAAGATCATCATTAATTATGACATTTCCTGTTTCTTTTGATTTTCTTCCCAATGCTGCATAAAAGGACGCCATACCTCTATAGATCTTGTATCTTTTTCCATTTTTCATCACAAATGATCCTGGGCTCTCATCAGTTCCACCGAATAAGCTTCCAACCATCACAGTTGATGCTCCAGCTGCTAATGCTTTTGTTAGATCACCTGAAGTTCTTGTACCACCATCAGAAATTATTGGAATGTCGTATTTTTTGCCAACTTGTGCACAATCATAAACTGCAGTAAGTTGTGGAACTCCAGAACCTGTAATGACACGAGTAATGCAGATAGAGCCAGAACCCACACCTACTTTAACTGCATCTACCCCTGCTTTGATTAGATCTTCTGCACCCCTAGCGGTTGCAACATTTCCTGCAATTAGCTCACAGTTTGGAAACGCTTTTTTGATATTTCGAATTGTGCTAATTGCATTTTCGCTGTGGCCATGCGCAATATCTACTACAATTACATCAGTATCAGCGTCTAACAATGCTTCTGTTCTTTCCATAAAGTCTCCTTTTACTCCTACTGCTGCACCAACTAGAGGTCTCCCCTTTTTGTCCTTGGAGGCATTTGGATAGTTCTCGTTGTGTGTTATGTCTTTGCTTGTGACAAGACCTTTTACTTGGCCTTTATCATCAACTAATGGGAGTTTTTCTATTCTATTTTGACGCAGTATTTCTTTTGCTTCAACTAGATTAATTCCAGGTTTGGCAGTAACAACGTCTTTTGTCATTATATCTTTGACTAGCTTGTTTGATTCTGACTCGAACATCACATCTCGGTGAGTTAAAATCCCAGCTAGTTTGGAGTCTTTTACCACCAGTAATCCAGAAACGCCTTTTTCACGCATGTAGTTTATGGCATCTTGAGCAGATTGATCAGGAGAAATAGTGTACGGTCTTTCTATCATGACACTTGCTGATCGTTTTACCTTGAGTACTTCTTCTACTTCTTCTTCTACTGTCAAAAATCTGTGGATTATTCCTATGCCACCCTCTCGTGCCATGGCAATTGCCATCGCAGACTCGGTTACAGTATCCATATTTGCGCTGATTAAGGGTATGTTAAGTGAGATATTTTTTGATAGTTTAGTCCTCAGATCCGTTTGCGATCTAGTTGTGATGTTAGAATATTTTGGCACAAGAAGAACATCATCAAAAGTTAATCCTTCTTTAATTTCCAAACCTTCTACAGAAGATTTTGATTATGTTATAAGCCTTTCCTGATTTGTTTTGATAATTTTTGTGCTATAGAAATTGCATCTTTTGTTTCTTTGACATTATGTGTACGTATAATATGCGCTCCATTTAGAACTGCGATTGCTTCTGCCACAATAGATCCATAGAGTCGATCTGGAGGATCCTTGTCAAGAATTTTTCCAATGAAAGATTTGTTTGAAACTGAAACCAAGATTGGAAGCTCAAGTTTCAGAGAAGATAAATTTTGTAATACAATAAGATCTCTTTTGAACCAATCCGTTCGTATTTTTGTAAAAAATGGATTTTTGCCTGTTTTTCTAAAGAACCCAATGGCAGGATCCAAGACCAGATTATTTTTTGATATTTGTGCACTTTTTGCAATATTGAGACTTTGTTTTAGCAGATGTCTAATTTGTACAAGGGGATTCTGAATAGAGGATTTTCCATATGCACACAAAACCAAGGACGGTTGATATTTTTCTATAACAGATTTCATATTTTTATCGTATTTTAGGCCAGAAATGTCATTGACAATGTCAACTCCATGTTCCAGAGATTCTCTAGCCACAGAGGATCTGCAAGTATCAACAGAAATTGGAAGATTTGATACCTTTTGAACCTGTTTTATTGCAGCAATTACTCGTTTAATTTCTTCTTTTTCTGGGATTAGAGTCGATAAGTATGGTGCAGTCGACATTCCTCCAATATCAATAAAATCAGTACCATCTAGTTCCATTTGTTCAGCTAGATGGGAAATTTGGTTTCTATATTTGATGGATTTTTTGTAAAATGATTCTGGACTGGCATTGATTATTCCCATAATCCTCACTGGGTTTTGTTTTCCAACTTTGACTGGACCTAGTTTGTTCACATCATTTATGATAAAGTATGGTGATTTTAGAGTTAATGATTCGAGGCTGGAATGCAAAATATAATAAAATAATTCAAGAATTTGGCTATAAAAAACAAGATGACCGAAGAGCTGCAACCGTATTAAATTCAATCATAACAAAACAATTCTCTGTAGCTAAATTAAAAAAAATGATGTTCAATAAACCAGTCTTTGTTATTGGTTCTGGTCCATCTTTGAAATCTGCATTACCAATTATCAAAAAATATGACGTAGTCAAAATTTGCGCAGATACTGCGTTGGAGCCCCTGATAGAAAATGGGATAAAACCTCAAATCATAGTAACAGATCTAGATGGAAATTTAGATCTTATAAAAAAATCTAGTAAAGCCAGTATAACAATAATTCATGCACATGGAGACAATATTACAAAGCTGGAAATTGTAAAAGATTTTAAAAATTGTATAGGAACTACTCAGACAGAAAAAATCGGCAAAATCTCCAACTTTGGCGGATTTACAGATGGAGATAGATGTGTATTTTTGGCAAGCAAATTTGGCGCATCTAAAATATTTCTATTTGGGATGGATTTTGGCTCAAAAATAGGCACATATTCTAATACAAAAAAATCTGAAAAAAACATTAAACTAAAAAAATTACAATATGGCAAAATGCTTTTGGAATGGCTTGCACCGAAAATAAAATCTGAGCTCTATACATTGTCAAAACCGATCAAGGGTTTCAAAAAAATAACATATCGACAACTAGAGTATAGCATTTCTAGCTAGAATGCGTTTTAATACCGATATAACAAAGAGAAATTATGCAGTTTTCTGAAGATCAGGTTAAAGATGTTTTAGAGGTTAAAGAAAAACTCGCATCAGAGATTCAAAAACACAAAGAAGAACTTGAAATGTTGGAAAAAAATCTTGCATTAATCAATTCCATACTAAAACAACAAAGCTTCACAAAAGCTTCTTCGTTAAAGGAAGCAAAGATTCAGGTGCCAAAAGAAGATTATTCCATTCCGATTAAGAAAAATACCGATGGCTCATTGATTGGGAACGCCCACGTTAGCCCAGATCAGGTCCTGATTGTTTTAGATGATACACTAAACCTCAAAGAAGACATGCATCCATTCAAGTCCTTTTTCCTTGAAAGAATTATTGGAGAAATGAAGAAAAAGGACATGGCAGACTTGGAAAAGGGCATAATTACAGAGGATGCCATGATCAATTGTCTAGTAAACAAAGACGGTGCGTTATTACGAGAAATAATAATCAAAAACTATCGTCAAAAAGAGCGTGTAAATGAAATCATAAACACTGCTACATGGTCGCTCTCAAAGATGATTGAAAATTCCAAGTGATAGAATGGACAAAATCATCGTTTTAGATTTTGGTTCTCAATATAGCCACCTAATTTGCAGAAGAATACGCGAATTTTCTGTATATGCAGAACTTGTTCCATTTGACATTCCAATTGCCAAGCTAAAGGCGATGAATCCTAAGGGGATTATTTTTTCTGGTGGTCCTTCTAGCGTTTACAATAGAGATTCTCCCAGACCAGACTCTAAGATTTTCCAGATGAATCTCCCGTTGCTTGGAATTTGTTACGGCCACCAGCTAATAGTTGATAATTTTGGGGGCAAAGTAAAGAGAGCAAACAAGGAATATGGTCACTCTATTCTGACAGTAGACAATAACTCTAGTCTTCTAGGTGGAGTTGGTAATTCACTGCGAGCTTGGATGAGTCATGGTGATGAGGCTGAAAAAATCCCAGGTGATTTTAAGATAATTGGCCACACCGAACGTTCACATGCTGCAGCAATCGCAAATGAAAAACAGTCAGTTTATGGAATCCAGTTTCACCCAGAAGTGGTACATACTGAAAATGGTATCAAAATTCTCAAGAATTTTGTCCTAAACATTTGTGGTGCAAAACAAGAATGGACCATGGAAGGTTTTATAGAAAAAACAGTAGATGAAATTTCAAAAATAGATGGGAATGTTTTGTGTGGAGTAAGCGGCGGTATTGATTCTACAGTTGCAGCACTCTTGATTCACAAAGCAATAGGAAACAGGCTCAAATGCGTGTTTGTTGATAATGGTCTTTTACGATTAGACGAAGAACATGAAATCGAGAAAATGTTCAAAGAAAACTTTGCTGTCAATTTTACACCAATTAATGCAAAAAAGAGATTTTTAGACAAGCTAAATGGCATTGCAGATCCTGAGAAAAAGAGAAAAATAGTTGGTGAAGAGTTTGTCCGAATTTTTACCGAATTTGCAGAAAAAAATGGCCCGTTCAAGTGGTTGGCACAGGGAACTTTATACCCAGATGTCATAGAAAGTGGAGTTTCGAAGGGCCCTGCAGCAGTAATCAAAACACATCACAATGTTGGAGGACTCCCAGAATGGCTCAAACTTGAGGTTTTGGAACCACTAAGAGAACTGTACAAAGATGAAGTACGAAAGGTAGCTGCTCTTTTGGGCGTACCAAAAAGATTATTCATACGACACCCGTTCCCAGGCCCTGGTCTTGCAGTAAGAATCATTGGTGATGTTACAGAAAAGAAACTGCACATCTCAAAAATCGCAAGCAAAATTGTAGAAGAGGAATTAGAATTGTCTGGATGGTATGACAAGGTTTGGCAAGCATATGCAGCAGTTGGAGATGACAAGGCAGTCGGAGTTGTAGGAGATGAACGAAAATATGGCAACATTGTCATGATTCGAGTTGTAGAATCAATTGATGCAATGACTGCGGACTGGACTAGACTTCCACATGAAATCTTGGCAAAAATCAGCAACAGAATTACAAATGAAATAGACGAGGTGACCTGGGTATCATATGTGATATCAAGTAAGCCTCCAGCTACAATAGAGCCACAATAACACTGCTAAATCCTAGTTGTTCATAGTAAAAAAACAACAACATATAGCAAGTTTTTGACATATGCAAACATGTTACTGAATTTGGTGATTTATAGAAATGGATAGAAGAATCATAATTTTAATTGCGATATTATCCAGCTCTATCTTGCTAATTCAGATCACTGATGTTTATGCTGGAGATAGTGAGGCAAGAAAAAAAGCAAAAGAGCGTGAAAGACAAATTGTAGCTGATAAAGATAATGAATACAAACTGAAACTAGAAAAAGAGAAAAAAGATCTAGAACCGAAAACTGAGAATGTTGATATCATAAAAACCAAGAATATTGCTGCCAAAGAAGCTGCTGAGAAGAAAAGAACCGAAAGACAAAAAGCAATTCAAGATGGTAAAGCAGCTATTGAAAATGCAAAAATTAAGTTTGACCAAGCACGAAAGGATTTGCGACTTGATTCAAAAAATCCAGACAAGATCAAAGCTGTAACAGATGCAGAGATAGCTTTCAAGAAAGCAAAGAATGATTTAGCATTATTAAGAATAAGCTGATTAAAAAAATTTCAAGACATAATAATAATCAATTAGTGTTTAATTTATGACTGCATCAAAGAAAATTTCAGAGGCCCAAACAATTCTTCATAAAATGCAAAATACATCTCAAGATATTCATCTTGACACAAATAATTTTGTTAGAACCATTCATGATATGTTCTCACATCTTTTAGATGAGTATAATGTGAAATTTGGCCTCGAGATGAATCACGTTAATCTTGAAAAATTCAAATCATATGCAAGAAAAACAGGTAAAATAGAAGCCATCAATTTTCTTATTTGGTATGAAAAAGAATACAAAAAGCTCAGAAACAACCAAGAATTTGGAAAATTATTAGAAAAAGAATACGTACCAACTAAAAATAATGCTGACGTTGTCAGATTATGCTCTATTTTGCTAGATGAAGCAAAGAAGATGGCATATTATGCATATGAGAATTTTTGAATCAAAGTAGGGCTGCACCAAACACGCCAGCAGAATCACCTAACTTGTTTTTCAAGATGGGTGTGTCAATCAAATCACTAAACACATTGTCATAGACTGATTGTTTTCCTTGTGTGTAAAGAAAGTCAATATTTGATAATCCTCCACCAAGCACTATAACGTCAGGATCCAAAATATCAATTACATTTGCTAGTCCTATACCAAAATTATCCAAGAATTCTTGTTTCCATTTTTGTCCAATTTTATCATCAAGATTTTGAATTATTTCAGGCATAGATTGTGCTTTTCCAGTAAATTCGGTCCATCTTTTCTCTAGTGCTGGGCCGCTGATATACGTCTCAACACACCCACGTTTTCCGCAATAACAGGAATTTCCATTTTGATGCAATTTATGATGCCCCCATTCTCCTGCGATATTCGTTCTGCCTCTGTGAATTTGTCCATCAATTACTATTCCACCGCCAACCCCAGTTCCCATTATTACCCCAAATACAATACCAAATTCTACACCTGCACCTAGCTTGGCCTCTGCTATTGCAAAACAGTTTGCGTCATTTTCCATTACGATTTGTTTGCCTAGTGATTTTTCTAGATCCTCTTTTAGAGGCATACCAATCAAACATTGAGTATTGCTATTTTTGATAAGGCCTGTCTTTTTGGAAATTGCACCTGGGGTGCAGATTCCGATGGAATAATCTGAAATGTTTTTTGAAATTTCGTTTATCAATGACGTGATAGAATTAACAATATGAGAATAACCATTTTGTTGGTTTGTTGAAATTCGCTTTCTTTGTATTACTTGAAAATTTTCATCAAGGCAGATTCCTTCAATTTTTGTTCCACCTAGATCAATTCCAATTTTGTGCACAGAATTCTAAAATACAGATAATGTTTTAGGATTTATTTTTTGCCAGAAACTGCAATCACGTCATCTATTCGTAGAATCATGCATGCAGCCTCTGTTGCAGATTTTGAAATCTGTTCTTTTACCGCTACTGGCTCTACGATGTTTAATGAGAGCATGTCATCAATTTTTCCCTCTTTTGCGTTGATTCCAGCCCACTTTATGCCATTGCTTTGTCTTGCTCTGAGATTTGCCATGGTGTCAATTGGATCCATTCCCGCATTTTCAGATATTGTTAATGGTATTACTTCTAATGCCTCTGCATACTTTCTAATTGCAAGCTGTTCTCGTCCCTCAAAGTTATCAGACCACTCTTTGAGTTGTGATGCCAAATATGCTTCTGGGGCTCCTCCACCTGCTACAATTGCTGGTTTTTCAATTACATCTTTTACTACCATTAGGGCATCATGCAAAGAGCGGTCTACCTCATCTACTACTCTTTGTGAGCCACCACGCAATAGTAAAGTGACAGATTTTGGATTTCTGCATCCTTCAATGAATACCCATTTATCAGATTCTACTTTCTTTTGGTGTACTAGTTCTGCGTGTCCAAGATCTTTTTCTGTAATATCGTCTAGATTTGTAGTGATTCTACCACCAGACGCTTTGGAAAGTTTTGTCATGTCAGATTCTTTAACTCGTCTTACTGATAAAATTCCATATTTTGCCAAGTAGTGTTGCGCAATGTCATCAATTCCTTTTTGGCAAATCAAGACATTTGCACCGATTCGTTGTAGTTTGTCAACCATTGACTTGAGCATTCTGTTTTCTTCTTCCAAAAACATTTGCATTTGAGTTGGATCAGTAATTCTAATTTCTGCACTCATTTCGGTTTTTTCAACTTCAAGTGCTGCGTTTAGTAATGCGATTTTTGCTTTTTCAATTTTTGTCGGCATCCCACTGTGTACTACTTCTTTGTCTAGTACAATTCCTCGAATTAGTTCTGTTGCCTGAATAGAGCTGCCTGCCTTTTTCTCTACTTTTATGTTGTCAAGATCAACTAAATATTTGTCATCTTTTCTTTCTGCTACTCGCAATACCGCATCAACTACAAGTTTTGATAAAACGCCAGAGTCCTCTGAGACTAGTTTTGACTGCATACTGGTTGTTGCAATTTTTAATAATGATTCTTCGTCTGTTGGCTCAATTTTCTTTGCAATTTGCGATAATAACTCCATTACTTTTTCTTGTGCTGCTTGATATCCTTCAACGATAATTGAAGAATGGACATCTTTTGCCAAAAGTTCTTCTGCTTTTTCTAGCAATGCGCCTGCAAATACAACTGAAGATGTCGTACCATCGCCTACTTCATTGTCTATGGTTTTGGAGATTTCTACCATCATTTTTGCTGCTGGGTGCTGGACATCAATTTCTTTGAGTATTGTAGCACCATCGTTTGTTATGGTGACATCACCAATGGAGTCAACTAGCATTTTGTCTAGGCCTCTTGGGCCGAGGCTAGTCCTGACTAGATCGGCTACGAGTTTTGCAGCCATAATGTTGTTTTTTTGTGCGTCTCTTCCTTTTTGCTGAAGGGCGCTTTCTTTTAACACTAGAACTGGTCCTTGTGGTGTTTGCTGAATTGAAGCCATACTGAAAAAAAATCTTTGAAACCCTTTTTTAAAAGTTTGCTAGACTAGAGGAGAGATAATAGATCTCTTTTTTACATCGATTATGCCAGAATGCAAGATTCTAACCGATGGTAAAGCAAGAAACGGCAAAAACAATGGCATCAAATGGGGTCTTTGGAACCTGCATCCGTTGTCTCTTAGAGTTTGATTTAGGCTCGTAAATCTTTGTAAAACATCATTGAATGGGTTTTTTGATATAATTCCACCTACCTGAAGCGGTAGAAAAGAAACGACTTTACTATCTTTGATTACGACCATTCCACCCTGTGATTGTATTAGGTGATTTGCAGCTATTGCCATGTCTTTTTCAGAAGAGCCAATCACAATTAGATCATTTTCATGAAAACTCCAAGTAGAGGCAAATGCACCTATGTTTGCCCCAAAATTCTTCAAAAATCCTTTGGCGTGTTTGGTTGAGCCATATGTTCTATCAAAAGCAGCTACTTTCCAGATGTCTTTGTCTTGAGAAGGCAAGACGTTTCCTTCTTTTGTACCAAGTTCTACAGTAGATAGTTTTGTGATTAGTTCAGTTTCCATTTCTATTACATTTGCAGTTACTGTTTGGTTTTTGTTAGGCATGACAAAGATCTTTTCAGATAGAGGTTTTAGCTTGACTGTTTTTGTAATCCAAGACGGCAAGACATCTTTGCGAATTTTTGTTACTATATTACCATTTGATGCAACTAGTCTTCCTCCAACAAAGACTCGTCTTGGTTTTTTCTCCAGATCATTAAAGACTAGCATGTCTGCTAGCTTTCCTGGAGCAATTCCTCCCAAGTCTTTGCCCATTCCATAATAATCAAAAGATGTTTTTGATGCACATGATACAGCATCAACTTTGTCCATACCAAGACGAATCGCTTCTCTGACACAGTGATCAATGTGGCCATATTGTGTGATGTCTAGTGGGTCCAAGCCATCTGAACAAAACATTAACCTAGAAAGATATGGCTTGTTTTCAATAACTTGTGGAATGATGTTTTTTAGGTCTCGACGAATAGAGCCCTCCCTCATCATGACCCACATTCCCAATCGTAATCGCTCCATTACTTGGGCATAATCGATTGGTTCATGGCACGAAAAAATTCCAGATGAGATGTATGCGTTTAGTTTCTTGTCAGATGCACCTGCAGTGTGGCCATTTATCAGACAGTTTTGGTCTAGCATTTGTGCTAGTTTCTTCATTGTTTTTGGATCTCGGCTAGTAACTTTGGTCCAGGAAAACACTTCGCCAAGGCCCACAATCCCATTCAGTTTTAGAGATGATTTTTCTTCTGATATTGATAATGCCTTGCCGTGACTGAATTTTGGGTCAACTGGTAAGCCTCCAGGAGTTACAGAAAAAATTCTAATTGGTAGATTAGCACAAGACTTGACAAACTGTTTTAGTCCTGCAAACCCGCAAACGCTCACAATATCAATTGGATCGGAAAAAAGACTCGTAGTTCCGCATAGCAGAGATTGTTTGGCAAGCTCAGATGGCATTACAAACTGGTCAATGTGTATGTGCGGATCTGCAAATCCAGGTGTGAGAAACTTTCCTTCCAGATCTATTACTGTGGTGTTTTGGCCTGTTGCATGTGTTGCATCTGATCCAACATAAGCAATTCTGTCTTTTACTATAGCAACCTGTGTTGCGGAATTGATCTCTTTGGTGTAAACATTAACCAGAGAACAATTCTTTAAAACAATGTCTGCTTTTTTGTCACCCATTGCAACTGCGTTTAGAGAATTAATCATTGCGTGAAGACTGGACACGCCAATCAATTTGCAACACGCTCTATTATAGGTTCAATATGGGCCATTGTTTAAATTACCATTTTGAAAGTCTGTTTCTATGAACGTACCCAAGGAAATGAACAGATATTGTCCTAAATGCAAGACTCATACTGCACAAAAAGTAGCCTTGTACAAAGCAGGAAAAAGAAGGGGATCTGCAATTGGTGAGCGAAGACATGAAGAGGACAAAAAGGGGTACGGCGGACAAAAATTCCCCAAACTTGCAAAACCTGCAAAAACTACAAAAAAGCAGACATTGATTTTTACATGCCCTCAGTGTAAAAAGAAGACAATGAAGCACGGCATCAGACTACGCAAATTGGAGTTAGTGGCATGACAAAGCGCGCGCACATTTTGGTTCCAAACCCAAAGAGCAAGTTTCAAAAGGTTCAGTGTAAGGAATGTAGTGCAGAAAACATTCTGTATTCACATGTCACTACCATAGTAACATGCAAGTCTTGTGGCAACATACTAGCAGAACCAACAGGCTCTGTTGCAAAGATTCATGGAACAGTATTAGGAATTTTAGAATAATCTTCTTTTGTGTTTAGATTAACTGCTATCTTTGCGTCATTGTATATGGTACATGTTTCTTGGTTTGATGATTTTGGATTTACAATTGATATGCCAGTGTAATAGCATTTTTCTCCATTAGTAATTGTGGAAAATTCCAAGTTGAGATTGTTTTGGTCTAGGAATTTTTTTGTCACAACAAAGCTTTGCCATTGAGCATTTTTTTCATATTTTGACACCAAACCCTGTATTGTGATATAATCAAGCAGTGGTAGATCGCCTGACACTACAAAGACAGGTTCGTCAAGGCCTGATAGCGCATAATTTAGATCAGACACATATCCTTCTCCTTTTGTTTTGATTATACCAACATGTTCTGAGACGAGTTTTTCCGTGTTTGGAGAATTGGGACTGGTGGCAGCCAAGATCTTTGAGAAACACTTGGATTGTTCTAGTGCCTCAATTACGTGCAAGATAATTGGTTTTTTGTGATGGAGTAGCAGTTTTTCGCCTGACATTTTCATCCTTGTTCCCTTGCCTCCAGCCATGACAAGTGCAATCATAACGATACCAATACCAGAAAAGATGAAACCCTAGTTAGTTCGTTTATTGCTCCCATGATATCTCCTGAAACACCGCCAAAACTACGCCTAGAAACACCTACAATTATCAAAGTCACAATAATTGCTGCCGCCAAGGCTACAAAGCCTGCATTGTTTTGGAATACTGCAATCACTGCAATTGCAATTATACCGGCGATTGCCAGTTTTTTTCTGTCCCTCATTGATTCTATAAACGCTGAATTAGAGCCAGCCCAAGCAGAAGGTCCAATGCTTGCAGATAACACCATACAAAATTTGGCAATAACTTCTCCAATCAAAATAGCATAAAATATCTCAAATCCCCTCATAAAAGAAAGTGCAATTACTGCAGCTGCTACATAAAACACAATAGATACGATTCCCGCAGAACCTATCTTTGGATCCCGCATTACTTCGAGCTTTTTTTCTTTGGAACCTTTCACCATTAATCCATCTGCGAAATCTGACAGTCCATCAGTGTGATGAATTCCTGTGATCAGTACTAGGCCTGCAGTGACTAACAAGCCAACAATTAATGGTTCTAAGAATAGTGATAGACCCCATCCTGCAGCACCAAGCAGCAATCCTATTGCAATTCCAATTACTGGAAACAGGTACATGTGTTTTGCAACTGTTTGCAGATCTGAGCTAGTGGATGGAATTATTGTTAGAAATGAAAAAACAGAGCCTGCTTGTCTAAACATGAATCCACCATCCAAGATAACTTAGAATTGCAATCATTGGTATTGTCACCATACCACAAAACAAAACACATGTTGTCTTCATTAGCAGAATAGCAGATTTGAAATGAGTGTAATCTAGTTCTGTTGTTCCATTACCTAAGGAGTAATGATCAATTTTCTCAAATCTTGTCTGTAGTGCTCCTGCCATTGCGGCCATTGGTATTCCTGCATTTGGGCTGGATGTCTTTTTGCCATCAAATTTCATTGTGTGTAACGAATTTTTCCAGTCAGCGCCAATTATCATGGCTGCCAACACCATTACATATCCTGTGATTCGTGCTGGAATGTAATTTAGAATCTTGTCACAGTTTGCTGCAAACCAGCCAACATTTGAAAATATAGAATCTTTGTAGCCAATCATGGAATCAAATGTGTTTATTGTGCGATATACAAATGCCCCCGGCAAACCAAATAGGCCAAAATAAAACAATGGCCCTGTAACACCATCTACTATATTTTCGCTAGTTGTTTCCAATACACCTGATACAATGTGGTTTTTGTCAAGCTGTTTTGTGCTTCGCTTTACTAGCATTGCAAGTCGGTCTTGTGCCTCACTTAGATTGTTATTTGAGATAGATTCCATGACAAGCCTTCCATGTTTTTCTAATCCGTGAATGGCAATTGTTGTTTTTAGTAGGATAGAGCCAATCATTACAAAGACAATTGTAGATAGAATGTCTGCAAAATTTGAAAATATCTCAAATGAAAATAACAAAGTTGCAACTAGGCTTGTTATTGATATTGTTATAATTACACCATTCAATTTTTCTTTTGTTGGGTTTTGTGATTTTACATACGGTACAAATTTGGCAATCAGTTTTCCAATCCATGCAGTTGGATGATATTTTGATTTTGGGTCGCCAAAGGCAAGATCAAGTGCTAGTGCACCAACTACAATCAGAATTGGAATCATTGTATTAGTCCCTCAATGGATTTGATATTGAGATTTTTTTGAACTATACTTGCTAGCTTGTCTATTTGTACGTCTAGTCTTTTTTGGTTTTGCTTTCTAAAGAGACGGATTTTGTTATCAAGTGAATCTTCGTTTGGCAACTCTAGATCAACTACAGGTATAACGCCAAAAACGGATTTAGATGTTATTTGTTTTAGCTTCCTAAAGCCTGGCTGTAGTAAGGCTTTGTTGCCTCTGAACTTGTTTATGACAAAACCTTTGACCATTTTTTGATGGTTTTTTGGCAAAAGTGATATCGTGCCTACAAGGCTTGCAAAAGAGCCTCCTTTTTCTATGTCTGTAACTAGAAGTACTGGCGAGTTTGTCTTCTCTGCAATCTTCATATTCGCAATGTCATATTTTTGCAAGTTTATTTCTGCAGGAGAACCTGCTCCTTCCAGTATTATTAGATCGTATTGCGATTTTAGATTATCAAAGGAATCCATTGCTATTTTGATGCCTTGGTGTAGTGCAAATTTTTCGTAATAATTCTTGGCAGACATTTTCTTGTACAATTTTCCTTGAATCACGACATTGCTAATGTAATTGCCAAGTGGTTTTAGTAAAATTGGGTTCATGTGCGGTGTAATATCAGCTCTTGCAGCAATTGCTTGAATTGCCTGTGCTTGGGATATCTCAAAGCCGTTCTTGTAGGAGTAATTTGACATGTTTTGCGACTTGAATGGTGCTATGGAATAGCCACGATTTGAGAAAATTCTACACAATGCTGTAACAAGTGTAGTTTTGCCAACGCCAGATGAGGTTCCCTGAATCATCAATGTTTTAGTCATGATATGGCCTCAAATGCAGATATCAGTTTTTTATTTTCCTGGTTGGTTCTAATTGCTATTCTGATGTAATGAGTGTTTAGCCCTTTGAAATTACTACAGTCCCGCACCAGAATATTTTTTTGCAATAATTTTTTTTGTAGTAGTTTGGCAGGCTGCTTTGTTTTGATCAAGATAAAATTGGTTTTTGTATCAAGACAGAAAAAACCTAGATTTGACAACGAATTTGTGAGAAACCTTGATTCAAATTTTATTAGCTTTCGTGTTTTTGCAAGGAATTTTTTGTCAGATAAAGCCCCAATTCCTGCTTGATGGGCAAGGCCGTTTACGCTCCATGGAATCTTGATTTTGTTCAGAACATCTATCAAAATTTTGTTTCCAATGCCATAACCAAGCCTCAATCCTGCAAGCCCAAATGATTTAGTTAAAGAACGTAAAACAAACAGATTGTCAAATTTTGATACTAATCTGACGACAGATTGGTTTGGTGTTTGTGTCAGCTCAATAAAGCACTCGTCTACAAAAACCAGAGACGATCGTGATTTTGCTGCATTGATTATTTGGATTACGGATTTTTTTGATAATAATTCTCCTGTCGGATTATTTGGATTACATACAAAGACAATTCCGTTTGTTGGAATTTGTTGTATAAATTTTTTCAAGTCGTTTTGTAGATTTAGTGTTGGAAAAAAATCTAGCTTGGCACCACAAAGCTTTGACGCCGCTTCATATTCGCCAAAGGTTGGAGCTGCAATCAATACTTTAGTTGATCTTATTGTAGCCCGACAAAAGTCATAGATTATCTCGGTTGCTCCATTTCCTATGACAAGATTATTTTCAGATATTTTGAGATATTTTGCCAATACTTGTTTTAGCTTGGTAGAATGATGGTCTGGATATGTAGAGATTTTTTTGATGTCTAGTCTGACTGTATTCGGATATCCTAATGGGTTCACATTTGAGCTGAAATCAAGAATTTTATTATTATACCCAGAAATTGAGTATGGTCCACCATGCTTTACTGTAGTATGAGTTTGGATGTTTTTGGTAAACTTCACGAATTGAGGTTGGCTTTGGCGGGTTTAGTTGTTGCGGTTCACTCTAAAGAATTATTAATTGATCGCACAAAAAATTTCCTTGATGAAGAAACGCGTAGCAATACTAGGCGCAACAGGCGCAGTCGGACAGGAATTTCTGGTGTCTTTAGAGAACCATCCATGGTTTGAGGTTACTCAACTTGCAGCATCTGAGAGATCTGCTGGTAAAAAGTACATGGAGGCAATTCGCGATCCAAACTCTGGTATTATCAAGTGGCAAGTAGGCGGCGATGTTCCAAAGTATGCACGTGACATGCCAGTAGTGTCTATAGACCAAGTTAAGACATCAGAACTTGATTTGGTATTTTCTGCAGTTGAATCTGACGCTGCACGAGACATTGAGACTAAATTTGCCAAAGAAATACCGGTGGTATCTACATCGTCTGCATACAGATACGAAGAGGATGTACCAATTTTGATTCCTGGAATTAACGATGATCATGTGGAGCTAATAGAACAACAAAAAAAGAAAAGAAACTGGAAAGGCTATGTTTTACCACTGCCAAACTGCACCACGACTGGTCTTGCAATTACAATGAAGCCATTATACGAAAACTATGGAGCCAAACGAGTCATTATGACTTCGATGCAAGCAATCTCAGGTGCTGGACGATCTCCTGGTGTATCAGCGTTAGATGTTACAGATAATCTAATCCCATACATTCCAAAAGAGGAAAACAAGGTAAGAATAGAGACTGCCAAAATTTTGGGCAAGCTAAAGGATGGGAAAATAGAGCCGGCAAACATCAAAGTAAGCTGTACATGTACCAGAGTTCCAGTAATTGATGGCCACACCGAGTCAGTATTTGTTGAAACATCCAAGCCAGCAAAGGCAGAAGACGTAAAACACTCCATTGAGGAATTTTCAAATCATATCAGTGTAACTGGATTACCATCAGCACCAAAAGACTACCTTGTGGTGCACCAAGACCCAACCAGACCGCAGCCAAGAATTGACAGACAACTAAACGATGGCATGACTACATCCATGGGAAGACTAGAAGAGGATCAAATCTTTGATAATGGATTAAAGTATGTCTTGTTCTCACATAACAAGAAAATGGGTTCTGCAAAGGGTGCAGTTTTGTTAGCAGAAATGCTATACAAAAAAGGAAAAATTTAGAAAATTTTTGCAATTTTTCTCTCATAACTTATAAACCAGTAAAGGAATTTGTCGAGCAGGTGTTTTAGACGGCAAAAATTGACGACCTAGACCTGACCATACTATCGGAACTATCAGAAGATGCGTCAGTTTCCATTCCAAGGTTATCAGAAAAAATCAAAGTAAATCCATCAGTAGTTTATTCTAGAATCAAAAGGCTCACCAAGAAAAAACTGATCGAGCGATTCACTATAGTAGTAAACGATAAGGAGCTTGGTTATGGAGTAAAAGCACTCACAGGTATAAACATGGACTCTAAATTCCGTGATGGAATAATTGACGAATTATTCAAGATTAAAGCAGTTCGAGAAATATCTGAGGTAACTGGAAGATTTGACATCATAGTTACCATGTATGCGCAAAACCTATCAGAAATGCACAAGCTTATTTCAGAAGGAATTGGAAGAATTGAAGGAGTTTTGGCATCAGAGTCCTTCATAGAAATGAAGCGCAGAACTAAGACAATGCCGTACAATCACTCGGCATAAGACATGTTACATTTAATTTCACATAACTTAACATACAGAATAGGGAAATAGATGCAAAGAACGGAAACAAAATCTAAAATCGCAACATACTATGAGCTTACCAAACCAAAAATTTGGTATTTATTGGTGTTTACTGCATTTGGCGCCACAATAACTGCATCAAATGTGTATAATGTTGAGGTATCGCCTGCAACTTGGGCTTTGATGATTTTTGGAGTTGCTGCCGGATCTGCAGCTGCTAACACTTTGACTAACTATCATGACAGAGACATTGATGCAATAATGGAAAGAACCAAAGGTCGTCCAATACCATCTGGTAGAATTTCACCGCCTGAAAAGGCACGTGACTTTGGCTTGATTTTGGCTGGAATATCACTTGCATGCGCATTTGCTATATCGTATACGGCCGGATTTTGGAATGGAATTTGGGCAGGTGTCTTTATGACATTTGGATTAGTAAACAATGTTGCAGTATACTCTCATGCTCTAAAAAGAAGAAGCAGGACAAACATCATTTTAGGTGGTCTTTGTGGGGGTGCTCCTCCATTGATTGGCCATGCCGCAGTTACAATGCAAGGATTATGGGACTTGGGGATGGTAATGGCAGGTCTTGTTTTCATTTGGATTCCAATGCATATTTGGGCACTTACTCTCCACTTTAAAGAAGACTACAACAAGGTAAATGTTCCAATGCTTACTGCCGTACAGTCTGAAAAGACATCGGCTCGAGTAATTGCGATTTCTACATTGGTGATGGTGTTGTTTTCTGTAGTTCCGTTCTTTTTGACATATGATGGCAAACCCGTAATGACTGAGATCTATCTGTATACGGCAATTGCATCAGGCATACTTATGCTGATATTGTCATTTTGGGTTATTGCAAAGCCTTCGGAAAAATCATCGTGGGTTTTGTTCAAGTTTTCCAGTCCTTATTTGGCAGTGTTGTTTATTGCTTTGATGGTTGATTCTGGTCTTCGATAGTTATTTAGGAAAAACTCATCCACTGATAATTCCTACGTTTGTCTTTAATATCAAAAATTATCTAGCATATTCAGACTGTGGACTGGGAATTCCAAACCGGAATCTCAACTACCACACGTCCTATCCCGACTATTTTAGTCCCTTTTTTAGAAGATCATTGATTACTCGGGAGAAGCTAACAGATTTGCCAGTCTTTTTTATTAGATCGGCTTGCAAGTTTCGTAGTTTTTTTTCTATATCTTCATCCAATACTATTGTGTGTCGCCTAATCATTTAGTATAGTATGAGCTAGCGCTACTTGTATACCTTGGTATAAAATACCAGATTTGGTATCTTGCCTGAATCAAGTGCTTATTGTACTGAAAATGTGTCTGAATCTATTGGAGTGTTGTTGTATTTTACCAAGATTCGGTATTGTCCTGTCTGCCAGCTAGAATCAATCATTATTGGTATGGTAAAGATGCCCTTGTTTGTCAAAGCACCTTTTAGGTCATATGATGTGCCATCTGGCCTTGTTATTGTCAAAATGACAGAAGTTCCTGTCTTGAAGTCATCTATTTTGCCTGTGATCTGAGCTGATGTGTATTGGTAGGACTGTTTTGAAAACAAGTGTGAGCTGATCTTGACTGTGCCTCTATTTTGGGTTGTTTGGGATTCGTCTGGTGTTCCAGAAGTCTGAGCGGAATCCTGTTTTATCTGCATTATTCCGTGTTGGATTAGGTACTGCAGTCCTGCCACAAATTCGGCATCAGAAATTGTTCCTTCTGACCACCATTTTGCATTGTTTTTGACCCAGTTTGGAATTATTTGGGATTTTGAGCTGCCCTGCGAGGTTTGCGGAATTGTGATTAGACTGTTTTCTATCAAATACTTGATTCCTGCAACAAACTCTGTATCAGAAACTACACCTTGTGCCCACCAGTTTGCATTGGTTTTGACCCAGCTTGGAATGGAGATTTGCTCTTGTAGAGTCGGTTTTGCTTCTGTCTTCGTTGTTGTTTGTGTTGTCTGAGTGGTTTTGCCAAAGACATAGAGCCAGACTATACCATTTTTTGATTTGTCATTTAGTAAGCCAGAAATCATAATGTCATTTTTTTGTGATGTGATCTTGATGTCTGCTATATTGTATGAGCGGGCAGAGATGTTGATTCCAGACTTGACGTATTCCGGATAATCATATAGTGAACCAACCTGCCTTGAAAAAGTACCTGCACTTGTTTGGTCTGGTGTAATTTCCTCTACTTTGAAAAATCCACCCTTGTCCTCAATTAGCCTTTTGGCAAACTCGGTTTGCAGTGGGGTTATGATTTTATGATCTGCATCTGTGTAGGAATAATCCAGGTCTTGCTGGATTGGGGTTTTGCATGTGTTATCCTGCCAAGAAGTCGATGATTTTATTGCATCAATCATTAGCTGGCCATGCAATAATTCGTGATAATACACGACTAAGTTCTCTATTTTCTTTATTTCCGGATCCTTTTCCGTGCTTTGTGTCATGGCTGCAGAATTTAGCATTAGCTCATTGTTACAGTGTATAGTCATTTTTCCTCCAGATACAATAATAGAGCACTTCCAAACATAGATGCCTCCAGTGATTGCACCACCTTGATGTGCTATTGAGGAATCAAATTTTGCTAGTTTGGTTTGAATTGTAGCGTTGACAGAACTATAGATATCTTCTTGGCCACATGGAAAATAATACGTAAGCTGTGATGAAAAAGAATTAGTCGTATCAGTTGTGTCTTTTTTTGAAATGGATAATTTCTCAAATTCCGATTTTAGCTTGTCGTACAATGCTTGCTCTTGTGATGTTGGTTCTACATATGCAAAGGCAGTAGGTATTACTCCAAAGAGAATAGAAACTGCCAAAATACCAGCTAATTGCAATACATTGAAAAATGTTCTAGTTTGCTACTTAAGACTTGGGTTGTATTGATCGGTAAGTTATTCGACGTAATGATGGTGGATTAGTTGGTCGTAGAATCGAATAGATTTGATGTTGACAAATTCGAGCATTCCATATTTTGATAATTCCCTACCATAACCGCTCTGCTTTATTCCGCCAAATGGAACGCGTGGATCAGAAATCACTACATTATTCACAGTGACAATTCCGGATTCGATCTGCTTTGAGAGTGTTTCTGCTTTTTTGAGATTGTCAGTCCATATGCTTGCGCCAAGGCCATATTCGGAATCGTTTGCGAGATGGATTGCGTCTTTTTCATCATCAAACACTGTAATTGGGGCAACTGGCCCAAAGGTTTCTTCGTTGGAGATTCGCATCTCAGGAGTTATACCAGTAAGAATTGTTGGTTTGTAAAAGTAGCCCTTGTTTCCAATTTGGGTTCCGCCAGTTAGGATTTGAGCTCCCTTCTTTTTTGCATCTTCTACCATTGTTGAGATGTTTTCTAGTGCTTCCCTGTTTACAAGTGGGCCAATGTCAGATTCAATCATCATTGGATCTCCCACTTGCAGACGTTCTGCATTGTAGATGAACCTTTCAGTGAATTCTTTTGCGATTTTTTTTGATACGAAAAATCTTTTTGATGCAACACAACTTTGGCCGCAGTTGATGAATCTTCCCTTTATTGCTCCATTTGCTGCCTTTTCCACATTGGCGTCTTCTAGAACTATGAATGGATCGCTTCCTCCAAGCTCCAAAACGCATTTTTTTAGTAGAGTTGCTGATTTTTGGCCAACCATAGCACCAACCTTGGTGCTACCGGTAAATGTGACTGCGTTAACGTCTGATTCTATTAGATGAGTTGCCGATTCTGAATTACCAACTAGAGTTTGGAATACTCCATCTGGTACATTTGCCTCCTTGCATGCCTTTTCGATTTCGATTCCGCATTGCATTGTCACACTTGATGGCTTCATAACTATTGTATTTCCTGCAATCAGGCTTGGTGCTGCAAATCGGAGTGCCTGCCAGTATGGGAAATTCCATGGCATAATAGAGCCAATTATTCCAAGTGGCTCAAATGTGACAAAGCTTTTCCGTGCATCGGTATTTAGTATTTCATCAGATAGTAAGGTTCCTCCATTGTCTGCATAAAACTCCAATGCCCAAGCACATTTTTCAACTTCAGAGATTGCTTCTTTTACTACTTTGCCCATTTCCATTGTGGCAATCTCTGCAAGCCTTACCTTGTTTTTGCGCAAATAGTCAGTCAGATGATATAATGCTGCACGTCTTGTCTCCAGATCGTTTTTCCAGCTGGAGAATGCTTTTCTTGATTTTGTTACTTGAGCTCGGACCTGATCTCGTGTCACGGATTCAAATGTAGAGATTGGTTCTCCAGTAGCAGGGTTAATTGTGGTAATGGTTTTGGTACTCACTGTATCTTCTCACATTTTTCTAGATTTTTGTTTTATTGGAAAAAAATAAGCTGTTGACTGCATCATCCAATATTTGTTTATCAATGCCATGAATTTTTTTGGCAATCTGTGCAATTTTATCTGGACTAAGATCTTTGTCTATAGTAAGATAAACAGTAATCATTGGCAGATAAAGAATCAATTGTTGCATTCTTTCTCTGACAATGTGGACGTATTGGGTCAGACCGTATGCTTCGTTAAAGTGCTCTCTTCTGCTTCGTCTTAGTCCGACTTGATAATAAAACATCATTCTATCCTTGTCTGGTTCGTATGGTTCAGACGACAACGATGACTGGTCAATTAGTACGTGGCCTTCGAGATCTATTAGCCCTAGGTGGACTATTTGGGAATCAGTTTTGAATATTTCACTTGCAAGTCTCCTGATTTCTTGGGAGACCATTTCAGTTGTTCTCCTCTTTAGGGCGGACTAGACTCTGTAAATAATGGTTGTGTTTACCATTCATTGGTATTCCAAACCAACGTACTGGTTATAAAGATATTGATGATAATCTAACTGAAACGCTAACTAATAATTTCGATTATCTTTTTTGGCAAAACCCCAAAATCAACGTCGGATTCAGAGACTACAAAAAGAACGTGTTTATCAATTGGAAAACTCATCTCAAGAACTTTGTCTCGTAATGCCATTGCAAATTTTACTTTGCCTAGCTGGGAATCAAATTCTTGACGCATTTTAACACGTAAAACTAGCTCCATGAAGAGCATTTCGTCGTCTTTTGCACTTGAAAAGGTTGTCAGGCCGTCCTTCATGCCGCCTTCAACTAGTCTACCGCGCTCATTGATTATTCCGGCAAATCGGATTTTAGTGAGATTTTTGATTTGATCACAGATTGTACGATAGTTTTTGGTCAACTGCATAATATGTAACAAGTAGATGAAAAGTCTATTGGTTTTTGTGAAACCAATTTGTGATATCGTGTGTGACAGTAAAAGGCGAAATATTTAGAGCAGACAGCAAGTAAAAAACCGTCATTTGATTCGTGCGTAAATTATACGCACGAATTGGTGATTAATACCAATAATTACCAATTACAACCAAAAGTATAAATACCACACATTGGTTGTAATAACCAATGGATGGAAAGAAATACCAAAATCCCAAAAAGGACCAAGTAAGCTTTTCTCCACAACAAAAGGTGCAAAACAAAATGTCAACAAACGAAACAACAAAAGACGTGTTTTCAGTATACACCAAGAGCTTTGACAAGCTAAAGAGCGCATTAGACAAATCAGCAGCACAATCAGCACAATCCTACACAAGCCTAAACCAAGAGCTAATAACTTCTTGGACTAACTTTGTGCACACTGCAACAACAATCCAGCAAAGTGTTGCCAACAAAATTGGTATCAACTATTCTTTGCCAGAACAAACAATCACTGCTGTTTCTGATGCAACCGAGGCAATTGTAAAGGCAGTAGAGACAAACAATAAAGTCATCCAAACTGCATTTGATGCAACCATTCAAAACGTAAAAACAATCAACCAAAACGCATCAGCATTTGTCGAGCTAGGCCAAAACGTAATCAACTCTTGGATTGCGTCCTGGAAACCACGAAACTAAATTTCCTCTTTTTTCCTTTTTTTCATACCAGATCTGAATATCGTAGTATATGTTGTAAAAATTATATGATTAGATCATAAAATGATCAGAAATCACAAAATATGGTTTAACATTTTCTACACAAAGTGTGTCATACCAAGACCAAACCAGATAATACTTTGATGATATGATGTATAATCGGCATCGATAGCTGTCGCCAAAGTACAATCGTTTTTGGCCTTAAGCTAAAGGGTGCCGGTTTTTTTGCATTAGGACTTGTTTTGCTTTTGAAGTTTGTCTAGTGCATCTTTGGATTTAGTTTCTGCGTCTTTTGCAAAGTTTTTCCAGACATTTTGCCAGTTGTCAAAAAATGCCTTAAATGACACAAAGCCAGATTCTTTCCAGAGGTCCTCCCATGCTTTTTGAGACCATTGGTACGGGTTCTGCTCGAATTGTTTTGCCATGTTTTGCCAAATTTCGTTGTATTTTTTCATCTCCTCAAAATTGGCCGATTTTAGTGCCTGCTCAAAGCCCTGAATATACAGCTTGAATGCGTTTGTTGCCTGTTCTTGCATTGTTTGAAACGATTTTGCCCAAGCTTCTGCTGCCTTGGAATATGCATCTAACAGATCATTTTGGGTTTTTTCCATTGGTATTGTATGGTCATAGATTACTCAAATAGTTGTTGATCATTACAAATCTACAAAGAACATTTTCTAGCGAAAATATGAGGATAGTAGAATTCCCCCATATCCACTATTATGAATAAGATTGTCACTGGCAGACTGCATGCCAATAGCAATTAGTAGATCAAGCTTCCATGAAGCATGCCAGTGACTTTCGGTTACGGGTTTAGGTAAAACTAGGTTTTACACTGAATTGAAGTAAATCGGAAATCTATTAAAAACAGCTGGAGGTTTTCTTGTCTTGTTCTAGAATCTTAAATTGTTGGTGCGCAGGTTCACATAATGTCAGGAATTGACCCGACAAGAGATCCTCCCGCGTACCAGCGTGTATAACATACGTTATTCTACAATTAAAGGAACACTGCTAAATCATACTATCAAATCATGTTTTTGAGCCTTAGTTGGTTAGAGAATATTTTTGCCGCTTTGCTTTGTGGCAATGTCAAATGCTTCTTCTACATTTGTGACAAAAATCTTGCCGTCGCCTGCCGTTCCAGTGCTCACGGCGTTCATTATTGTACTCACAACGGTTTCTACTTTGGAATCATCTACTACTGTAACCACGGTAGTGATTCTATTGTAAGCAGCCTCAAATTTGGCAGTTCCTCTGGATCCCTGAAGTATTGGCCTTTCTCCTGCACCTATTCCGCGAGACTGGGTTATTGTGACTCCACCTACTTCACTTATCTTTAGTGCGTTGATTACATTACTAAGCTTGTCTTCTTGTATGATTGCTTCAATTCTCTTCATGGAAATAATGTAGATTTGTAATTTAAAACACCAGCAGCAGATTATCAGATCTGATGGCAAGAGTATGATTTTCAAGACAGAAAATTATGTCTCGATTTTTTATACACAAACAAAAGAAAGCCCTTGTTGACCACCGCAAAGGATCTAATGAAGGATCCAATCACAGTTAGTAAAGACGCAAGTGTGGCAGATGCTCTGCGAAAAATGGTAAATGATGATATTAGTCGTGTTCTAATAAGCGACAACGGCGAACCAGTAGGAGTCGTAACAGAACGCGATATCGGTCTTTTTCTGCTAACGGAACAGACAGAAAGAAAAATCGACGAAGTACCAATTACGGAACTGATGAGCAAGCTTGTAACTGTGAATCATTTGGTAAACATCGAAGACTGTGCTCAGATAATGGCGGACAGAGACATTGGCTCACTTGGAGTAAACGTTAACGGCAGCACAAAGGGAATCATAACAAGAACCGACCTTACCAAATATTATATCGCAAATTTTGTGGGTGAAAAACGAGTAGGTGATGTCATGACAATATCATTTGTGTCATGTCATGAAGATGATCCACTATACGAGGCATTATCCAATATGATAAGCCAAACTGTATCAAGAATCATAGTAAAAAACAGAGCTGAAAAGCCAGTCGGTGTAATGTCGTTTAGGGATTTGTTTAGACTATCAATGGTTTTAGGAAAGGAAGAGGAAATTGTAGATAATTCATCAGGAATTTCTGTTTTGTTTTCAAGAAAAGGACTAGTATCCAAGACGGGTTTTGGCGCAACGGCTCAAGTAAAAGAGGCAATGACTGTAAACATGATAACAGTAGAGCATGATGATGACCTTACCATGGCATGCACCACTTTGATTGAAAACGACATTAATGCAGCTGCCGTTCTAGTAAACAACAAGCTTACGGGAATTCTCAGCAAGACAGACGTAGTTCGAGCAATAGCCGCCATTGCAAAAAAGAAAAAGGATACGATCTAAGATGGGTCTTTTTGAAAATGTATTAGTTCCAATAGACGGTTCCAATGCATCGTTAAAGGCATTAAATAGTGCAATAGAGATTGCTCAAATGTCTGGAGCTCAATTAACAATTCTGCACATAATACCTGCAATTGAGGAAAGCACCAAGTCCAGAATAGAAAAATTTGAAAAACAGATAGAAAAACAGGGCCAAGATATCTTAGATGATGCTGCAAATATAGCAAAAAAGCAGAAAGTCAAGTTCAAAACAAACTTGATGCGAGACTCTCCAGGCCACGCAATTGTAAGGCTGGCAAAAAAGGGTAAATTTGATCACATATTGATGAGCACCACGGGTACGGGCTCTGCACAAGACGACATGCTGGGAAGTGTGTCAAACTATGTTGTGCACAAAGCCGAGATTCCAGTGTATCTGATAAGATAGTTTACTATTTTGATATGACAAGATAATAGATAACAGGACCTACAAAAACTCCGGCCAGTCCTATTCCAGATATTATCCAGGTTAGTTTTTTTCTATCCATTATTTCTGGTAAAATTTAGATCTGGTATAATATCATTATTGTAAATTTCAAAATATGGAATCTGGTTTAGTTTTCTTTTTGTTTATGAGTTTCTTCATCTAGCTTGAATTCTTCTTCGTCTGCATATGCCTGTTCTGCATGCTCACCGATATCAAGTCCGATCTCTTCTACTTCTTTTGACACGCGTATGCCAATTAGGAATTTGATTACTTTGAGAATGACAAATGTTCCACCAAAACCTAGCCCTGCTGCAACGCCAACACCAACTCCTTGAATTACGATTTGCATTGGATTGCCAAAGAGCAGACCATTAGGTCCACCCGGATTTATTGCAGCAGACGCAAAGATTCCAATAGCTAGAGAACCAATAATTCCTGCAATTCCGTGAACAGAGCTAACATCTAGTGCGTCATCTATCTTGAATCTGTCCTTGATTAGTAGAACACCGCAATATGATGCAAGCCCAATCGCAATACCAATTACAAAAGAATGTTCGACACTAACATAGCCAGATGCTGGTGTGATTCCTGCAAGTCCTGCAATTGCACCGTTGATTGCAGCTATAACACTTGGTTTACCGGTTCTCATCCAAGATAGCCCTACCCAAATCAAAGCAGAAATTGAGGATGCCATGTGGGTTACAATTACAGTATTTCCAGCAACACCGCCTGATGACAATGCACTTCCTGCATTGAATCCAAACCATCCTAGCCAGAGCAATGAAGAGCCTAGAACTGCGATTGGAATGCTATGTGGCACCATTATAGCCGGACCATAGTTTCTTCTTTTCCCTAAAACAATTGCTGCAGCTAGTGCTCCCATACCAACACTTGTGTGAATTACAATTCCTCCTGCAAAGTCAAATACACCAAGGTCTCCTAACCATCCTCCTCCCCAAATCCAGTGAGTCAATGGATAGTAGATCAAAGCAGACCAAGCTACGATAAATATGATAAACGAAGAAAACTTCATTCGCTCAGCTATCACACCGGTCAAAAGTAATGGAGTGATTGCTGCAAACATTAGCTGGAATTTTGCAAACAACACCCCAGGAATGGTTGGAGCAAAAGACAATGAATCGTCCCAAGGAACATTTTTCAAAAATACATAGTCCATATTTCCAACTATACCACCAGTGTCTGGACCGAACACGAGACTAAAACCAAAAACAAACCACATTACACTAAGAAGTGCTAATCCAAAGAAAATCTGCATAAAGATTGAGACAGTATTTTTTCTTCGCAAGAGCCCAGCTTCAAAAAGACCCAATGCTGGAATCATCAACAGCACTAGGCTTCCAGCAATGAGAATCCATGCTGTATCACCAGAGTCTATTGGCACAATTGTCTCGAAATTTTTTTTACTATATAAATTTGAGGCAAAATCTCAACATGTGTTATCAGAGTTAGGTTCAATAAAAAAATTTTTTAATGACTAGAAAATTAGAAAATCGCTTTGATACGACTTGAGATAATCTTGCCAAAAAATGAAGTGATGGCAGTAAGCGAAGGCCTAAAGCAGATCAACGTAGGTGGATTAACAGTATCAAAAAAACGTGGACGTGGGAAAAATCCAGGTCCGGAAATTCATGCGTCAAAGGGAACTGAGGTCTTTATTCCCCAGTTTTCAGACAAATATGTTTTAGAGATAATTATTCCTGAGAACATGGAAGAAAAAGCAATCCAAATAATAAAACAAAATACTACTGTAGGCAAAATCTTTGTCTATCCAGTTCTTCGCACCTATGATATCAAAACTGGTGCAGAAGGAGAAAAGGCAATCTAGAATTTTCCCACTAGTGCTTTCCAGCAAGACAAATGATACCAGTTTTCTCTATACAATGTTGCATCTAGATCTGCAAGAGTTGCTTCTTTTTTGCATTTTTGACAAGTAACTGTGGTTTGTCTGTTTTGTGTTGACATATGTAAGATTGAAAAATTTGATTTAAAACTAGTTGTTTGTGTTTTGTGAAAAGCTCATACTCGATAATTTACTTGTTTGTAGTAACGGATTTTGTAGTTTTTGTCTTGGTTTGTTTTTTCTTTGTATCTTTCTTTTTGGCATCCTTCTTTTTGGTGTCTTTCTTTTTCGTATCCTTTTCAGAATCTTTTTTGTCTTTGTCTGCTTTAGGATCAGATTTTACACTGTCCAGTTTTGTAGTTGATTCGGAGATATCAAATTTCATACTAGCTGAAATGTATGGATCAAAGTCTATCATGCCACGACCTATCAAATACATTTGTAAGGCATATTCTCCTTTGGATGGAATTGTGACTAGTTTCGAATCAACCCCACTTGGCACTGGAATGCCAAGAACTCCACCAGTTCCAGTATTTACATAGAATTCCTTTCCCTTAGAGTCTTGTACACTAAAGGCATATCTGATGTCTTTTGCTAATGCGCCAGACGAATCAAAGAATGTAATTGTAAAAGATACATCCTTACTTGAACCATATCTAGGATCATATGATACTGTTGCCTTGTATCCGTTTGAAAATTTGACATCTGCTGATTTTAGTGTCACACTTGTGTCAGGCGTGATTTGTACAATCATGGCATGTTTGTCGGTTACCTTTTTTTCTATAATTTTGAGCTCTTCTGTAGAAATAATAAAGTGAAGTGTGTTTGTATCCTTGTTTGTATATGTGTCTAAGATTATGTCCTTTGCAAAAATTGGAATTCCATTTACAGTTCCTTTGAAACTCTTTACATTTTGAAATGGAGTAAATGATTTGGGAATTTCAATGTCGTTTCGTATTAGTGAAACATGCTTAGCATGATCCCAGTGAAATGGCATCTCAAATGAAATTGTGTCTGTTGATTCTGTGAATTGCAAGCTTGTCAGCTTGTCCTGAAATGCTCTAACAGTTACTGGGGTTTTGCCAGTTGCCGTTACAAGTGAGAATTGTTGTTCTTGTGCAATATTAATTTTAGTTTCAAATTCAATGTCTTGTGCAGTCTGGGTTTTTGGATTTGTTGCTCCAATGATTGCAACTTTTACTGTGTATTGGCCTGGCTTGTCAAAGACTGGGCCCTTCATTATTGGGGTGCTGATAGCGGATGATTCCAGTGCGCTTGGCACAACTGGATCTTTGTTTCCCTCATATTTTGTACAACGCCAAACTTCTTTTTCTGCACACTCGGATTTTGGTTGTACCTTTACTGTCAGCTCTCCGTCGGCATCATAGAACATCTGGGATGCAACAAGTGTCTCGCCTGCAAAGATCTGGACTCGGTATGTGACTCGCTCGATGTTTGTGTTTGTCTCGGCATCAAAGAATCGTACGTTTAGTTTTGCAGAAGAGTCTCTTGATGGATTAAAGTCAGCTGGATCCAGAACTGCAGATATTGTTACGTCCTTTCCGCCAAAGCTTACTGGTGGGGCAGCTTCTCCTCCATGGTGTTGTGCATATGCAAGATTAACTGTAAAGACTGCAAAAAATACCGCTAAAATCAAAAGTTTTGACAACTAGTTGTTTGGTTTTTGAGGCGATATTAAAAACTAGTTCATGATTCATTCTAGCATAATTTCAGCGCTGATAATCAGACTAGGCATTAAAACTCTAGAATTGCTCAGATAGATTCATGATTGCGGATCACATGCTACGCGACCTTTTGCCAACATCATTTACTGCAGTTCCCTGTGTGAGCATACAAAGACAGGCAAAGATCGAAGAAGCCGTCGGATTGTTGATTCCATACCTAGAGTCCATGGCAGATTCACTTATTGTGACTGGTGAGAGCAACGAGCCAATAGGAGTTGTAGGTGGACGAGAAATAGTAGAAAAAGTTCTGGCAAATCCGTCTCGAAGTATCTTTGAAGGCGAGATTGAGAAAATAATGTCTCCTGTCATAACGCGAGCTTCTGGCACAACTACAATTCGGAACATAATACAAGATTGGCAAAAAACTGGCAGAGCGTTCTCTATAATTCCAAATGCAATCGGCGGATTTTCTGTGATTTCTGCTAGAAAAATGCTAGAGGTTGGCAAGATATCAATGACGGATATGAGAATATCAGAGCTGCCAAAAAAGAAAATTCATACCTTTAGCACAAACTCTACCATAAACGAAGTAATCAATGCGATGCTCAAAAACAAAACACGCAAGCTAATACTGGAAAATACAAACCAGTTCATCAGCGACAGAATCATTATAGAAAAAATTGCATCTGATCTGAACTATCTTAGAAACACAAACAACTTTTTAGAGCTACCAGTGACTGGATTTGGCCTAGAATACGCCAAGATCATAACAAAAGACATCATGGTAAATGAGCTTGCAAGCATCATGTTCGGAATGCAGCATCCATATGTAGTGTTTCGCAATCAGGTGATCAGTCCATGGGATATCTGTCTTGCACTGCTCTCTGATCGAATGCAGGAATACAATTAGAATTTTTTCAATCTCTGTATCAAAACAACACTAGATACCACAACAATCAACGCCAGAACAGATGATGGAAACTCAGGAATAACCTTGGTACCAACAATTTCTACTTGTTTTGTATTTGCTGGGAGCACAAAGATCATGGTTTGCTTGTCGTTTTGCGTGTTAGATTCGTAGCCTTTTTGCTGGCTGTCTATGAGCAAGGTTAGTCTTTTGCCTTCTGCAGACACTAGTTCTTTGGAGAATCGTATCGACATTAGATCATCTTGGTATATGTTATCCACAGATATGATCATTGATTTTTGTTCCTTATTGATATCAATAGATGTGATTTGTGCATGTGTGTCTTCATCAGAGCTTTCGCCTTCCCCAACAGTGCTGAATCGATAGAATATTGTAAAATCAGTATCCTCTATGTTTAATTGGTATTTTTTCATCATTAGTTCGGCAATGTCGATGTGCTGGATTGGCTGTATTTGAGCAAACGCCAACCCGGGAATAATAATTAGCGCTAACAAAAAAACTGATTTCATTTTAGAATCGTCTTGTGTCGCCTTCTAACAAGCCAGACCCATCATGAATTCTATCAATATGCTTTGATAAGTCTTCTTTTGTTAGGAATTTGGATTCGCAGTAAGGACATGTGAATTGTTTTGCCATCAATAGGTAGGATTGATTTGATTATTTGAAAGAGTTAGTTGATTATCAGATTAGAAAAGAACTGAGCTTCATTTTTGATAATTTTGTACTTGTTTTAATTATATTCGATTCGGATGTGTTCCATGCTTAGGACAAAATATGAAAGAATTCTTGTTGCACTTGATGGTTCAAAGAATTCTATTCGTGGATTAAATCATGCAATTTACTTGGCAAGACAATGTCAAGCAGTGATTACTGGAATTTGTGTTATTCAAAGACCGCCACACCCGGCATTTCGATCACCTAGATATCCAGAAAAACCGCGCCTAAGAAGTACACAAAGTTTGATGGACTTTGCAAAAAGACACTGTGCACAGAACGGCATCATATTTGAGCAGAAGATCGTATTTGGAGATGTAGGGTATACAATCGTAAAATTTGCCAAAGACAAGAAATTTGACGTTATTGTGATTGGTGCACGTGGGAGAGGCTCTCTAAAAGAGGTCTTTTTTGGAAGTGTGTCAAATTACGTATTACACAAAACTTCACTGCCAGTTCTAGTAATAAAATAAGTAGCTCTTTGTTGCACTATTTCCAGTTAACTCGATATGCGATTATGATCTTTATATCGGATTTGCCCCATTCGCTTTTTGTGTGGCCTGCATTCTGCTCAGATAGTGTTCCCCATCTGAATTTGGGAAATTGTGTCTCAATCATGTCTAAAAACATGTGTATTCTCTCATAAGTAATCTGATTGCAGTGCAATGCAATGCAGTCCTACTCGATATATTAGATTTCGATCAAACATGCATATGCAGGTTCAGCTTGAAGGAAGAAAAATTGATGATGACCGAAAAGGCGTCATCTTGGGAATAATGTCTGACAAATACTGTCGGGCAATAATTGAGGCCACAATATCTGCACCAAAGGCAGCAATTGAGATCTCTGCTGAATGCGAGATCCCAATAAGCACAGTCTATCGCAGGCTGCAGATTCTCCATGACAACAAGCTCCTTGCCATTTCTGGCTCTATCACACAAGAGGGTAAAAAGCACTTTTTGTACAAGAGCAAGGTAAAGGCAATGACTTCATCGTTCAATGGTGGCGACCTAGAAGTCGAGATTGTCCCTAATTTATCAGATTAGGGCATAATTTCCAATTTTTGAAACTCATACTTGATAATCAAAATTTGTTTTAAATGATTTGTAGGAGTTTGGCTAATATGGATAAGCTGTATTCATCGCCAGTCTTTACTTTGGCAGAAAACAACTCTATTCATGATGCACTTGTTGTAATGAAGACTAATTTTGTAAAACGGATTGTAATTGCCAAAAATAAAAAACCAATTGGGATAGTAACAGAGCGTGACATTAACGCATTCTTGGAAGATGATACAACTTCCAGAGCATTAGACGAGATAAAACTAAAAGAGATAATGAAAACAAATGTCATTACAATTTCCGTAGATCAGCAAGACTATCTTTCCCAATGTGCCACGAGAATGGACACATTCAAGATTGGTTCTATAGTTGTAATAGACGAGCAAGGCCAATTAGTTGGAATCACTACTCAGACAGACATTAATCGTTATTATGCCAAACTATATCCAGGAAAATACAAGGTTCGGGACTACATGACATACAAAGTATTCAGCTGTAGAGAGTCCGATGTACTTGGCTTTGCACTCGATATCATAAACAATAACAAAACTTCGCGCCTTGTAGTGACTGACAACAAAGGAAACGTCAAAGGAATAATCACTACAAATGATTTTCTAAAACACAGTGAATATTTCAAAAAGACACAAAGTAATATCCGTGATTATTTATTACCAAAAGGAACTACAGATGATAAAAAAGTTGGCGAGTTTATCAGATACGAAGTTCTTATTGTAGAACCAGACGATGACTTGGCAACCGCTGCTGATCTCATGGCAAAAAATAACATTAGTGGCGTGCCAGTGATTGTACTGAAAAACAACAAACTGACAGGGATTGTCACAAAGGCAGACATTGTTCGAGCATTTAGTCAAGTAGTGACTCATGCAAAGCTGCTTGCAAAATACAAAACCTTTCATTAGTTATAATAATGAGAATTTGGTAGTAAGGATCCCATTGGAAACAGAAATCCCAAGGAAGAAGATTCATCCACTAAAAAAAGAAAGCACTCGTAGTATTACATACAGACTTCCAGCGAGAGTTGTAGAAGAACTTGAAACTGAGGCCATGCAAAAAAATGTCTCTCATAATGTACTGGTAAAGCAGATTTTGGAAAAATATCTCGTATGGGACAGATTTGCAGACAAGATCGGCATAATACCAGTCCCAAAGAAGATCCTAGAAACAATGGGTGCAAATTTTGACTGGGTTCAAATAAACCAGGTAATTGAAACAATAAAACTAGTAATCAAAGAATCAGTTCTTTTCATGAAAGGAAGCTATGACCTCAAGCGTTGCGTTGAAACACTAGAGGACTATATGCGCGCCTCAGGAATGCTCTCAGATCACAGAGTAGAAGGCGCAATTCATCACTTTGTAATTCAACATAATCTTGGGGTTAAATGGTCACTGTTCACAGAACAATTACTAAAGGAGATATTTGCAGAGTTTGTGCCAGAACAAAAGTTAAAGTGCCAGACAACAGAATCCACAGTAATTGCATCAATTGCTCTTGGCTCTGATTTCTCAGAGCATGATTATTAAAAAATAAAAAATTATTGAATTTGAATTGAGCTTGACTTGGGTTTTGGAGTAGGCGCTACCTTTGGTATTGTCACACTTAGAACGCCATCGGTTAGTTTCGCATTAGTTTTATCAGAGGCTACTTTTTCTGGTAACGGTAATGTTCTATAGTAAGATATCTCACTTCTTTCTTTTCTTAAATAGTTCTTTTTCTTTTCCTCTTCCTCCTCTTTGTGTTGGGCAGAGATTTCCAGAGAATTGTCAAAGACATTTAGCTTGATTTCGTCTTTTTTTACTCCAGGCATTTCTGCTTTTATTACATATTTGTCTCCCTCATCCACTATATCGCACGACAGTGAGCTTATCTTTGGTATTGAAGGAAGTGTTGGAAAAGATGAAAACGATTTTTCGAATTCCTTTCTAAAGTTCTCAAATGCTCTATCCAAGCTTTGCCAGTTAAATGGCCAAGCAGGAACAAGTTCAGTCTTTTTTGATTCGTCTTTTGTCATTGCGGTAATGATTTGTTTTCTTATTTATTAGACATCAAGACAATTCTCAAATCTGAATTTCAGATCTTATTTTTTCTCTGACGAGTCATTCTTTGGTATTTTTGGTTGCGGTTCCGGTTCTTTTAGCAGATCTTTTCGCACCAAAATAGGCACATTATAGAACGTGGCAAGCGTTATGGCATCAGATGCTCGATAATACTTTAGCAAAATATCCTTTTTTCCAGTAAAGTACAGATTTGCCCTAAAAATTCCACCAGTCTCATAAATCTTAACCTTGACTAGAATTATCTCATTTTCTTCGCACATTTGCTCAAACATATTGTATATGGTAGGAACCTCTTCACGCTTGCCATCCATAAAATTGGCAATATAACGAGCGACTTCGGCAGAAAATGCAGTCATATGGAATTCTTTATCATCGATTGATTTTAGCACTAGTACGCCAAGATGATCAATGAGACCAAGGCCTGAAATGGTTACAGTATCATAGTCCGAGTCTGGCTGTTCATCAATTCTCATCATGTTGGAATTGGGTTTTGCAAATAAAATCAATCGTGGCGATTTTCAATTATGAGATTCAATTAGACCCAGACTTGATAATTTACTGATAAATTTTAAATGAAATTTTGGAAACTATGCCATGCACAAAGAGATCGCTGACTATATGAAAAAGCACTTGGATCTTTTGCTAGAACAGACAAAGGCATACCATCCATTTATCAAAACGGCATTTCCAGGTGTAAATCTCTCAGATGCCTGCTTTAATCTGGTTGTTGGTAATGCATTCTCAGTCTTTTTGGGCCAATATGCAATGAGAATGATCTCTCCAACAGAGCAAGATTTTGCAGAGTTTGGCCAAATAACAAGCCAGTACAGACAGAGGATAGCAGAAATGTTTTCCTAGTCCTCGATTTTTATTTTCTTTCCTTCAAATGTCTTTGGTAGAATGATTGTGAGCCTACCGTCGATAAATTTGGCTGAAATTTTACCAGAATCTATATTTTTTGGCAGTGATAGGCTCTTTTTGAAATATTCGTATTGATAGCTTTTTTGATATTGATCATGGTATGTTTCTTTGAGCTTTGCCTCTACAATTATGGTTTCGTCAGAGTCGACATAGACATTGATATCTTTTTTCTCAACCAGTGGCAGATCAAATTCTATTACCCATTTTGATTCATGTTCTCTTATGCAGCTTAGCGGTGCTAGTATTTTTTGCTCCAAGTCATCACCAAGATAAAACACCGGATAATCATCAATTTTCATAGCATCACCGGTAAATTGGAGGAACCTTTGATGGGACTGGCTTTTCCTGTAACACATCAAGTGTCTCCTGCATTAGGTTTCTGTGCTGTATTCGTAAATAGTCAATTCGCTTTTGGATGTCTTTAGTGTCGACTTGGATTTTTAGTACTTTGGCCAAAGATGTGATTGCAAAGATTGATGCTTGTGGGTCTGGAAAAAACGGATGACATGATGTGTATAACATCAAAAGTGGAATTCCATAATTTCTAAAAACCATTATTACGGTTGCATCAGTTCCAATAATCGATCCTGCTAAAAATTTCGGCATGTCGTTATCATACATTATTTTTTCAAAGGATTGGTGAGTTGCAAGGCCATATGTTTTTGTATTCTTAGAATCGGTACTTTGTGTATCGACGCCGCTTGGGACGATTACTTTGCCGATTTTGTTTTTTCGGCAAAATTCCGCAACTGATGAGACAAATTCGTTTGCGATTTCTGGAAAGATCGGAACGTCAGAGATTATTGCGTAAATGTTGTCTTTGTGGTATATTCGAATTGGTCCAAGTATTTCTCCATTTTCCACAAATAGTGTTGGCGGCAGACCCGGATGACCAATATCACCAACTAGCCTCATTTTCATGTGTGATATCAGGTATGATATGGTAAATGTGCCTATTAGGCCGTTTCCTGGAAAGCCAAGTAGAAGGATTTTGTTTGTCTGTCTTTTTGCCTTCATGGTGTTATCTTTCTGATGCTAAGCTTGTAGCGTTTCTTTGCTCTCTTTGATAATAATCTCATGAGTCTGTCAGAGATCTCGTCAAAGACCTTGCTTAGATCATATCCAGTTCTTGAAAACATGTATCGCTGATGTGGCGTAATGATTGTGGTAGAGACATCATAGTTATACCTACTTCCGGTACCATGGTGTTTTTTGACGTAAACTTTGGCTTCTTGTACATCGGGATATACTCGTTGCAATTTATCAAGTGTCTTTGTGAATTTTTCTGCAATTATTCCAGCATTGTCTTCCTTTGGCATTCCCACTATAAAGAGCGGAACTTTGCTTTTGATTTTGGTGCTAAGCAAATTCAAAATGTCCCTGTATGTGATTATTCCCTGCAGCTGATCCCATAATGATACAAGGCAAAATGTTGTGTCTGCATGAAGCATCTCGTCTAGTATTTTGTTTAGATCGTCAAGTGGCGCACAGCTTGCCATCCTGTTTGTTCCAAGATTGCCAACAGGAGAGTCCAGTCTATTTATTTTCCTAGAACCAATGTCTGCTTTTCCAACTCGCTCTGACGGCAATATGGTATACAACATATGGTGTGATGTGAGAACCTGTGAGATCTTGTTCTTTTTTACTACGGGTAGATGATCCAGTCTTTTGCTGCTCATCAGCATCCTTGCCGTGCTAAGTAGAGTATTGTCTTCTATTACAAGTGGGTTTGCTGTAAAAATCTGGTTTGCTTTTATCCATTTGTTGTCAAGTGCAGATACCAACTTTAGAATGTCTTTTGCGTGGACGACTCCAATTATCTCATCGTCATGTATGACTGGTGCAGAACGGATTCTATTATGGGTTAGTATGTTTACCGCCTTTTCTATAGTGTCGCCATTTTGCAGGCTCGAAATTGAGTGCAAAAATGGCCTAACCTTCATTTTTGCAATGTCTTTTCCCAAAAGAAGGTCACGCGTATTTACGTTTAGCGTTACATGTTTTTCTCTGCAAAATGCATCAAAGGTGTTGTTGTGAATTATAACACTGATTACCTCAGAGACAGTCAAGTCTGGTTCTATTATCACAGGTTTCTCAATTAGCGAGTCGATTTTTTTGCCCATTATTTGGGAAAAATGATCATGAATTACATCAAGGCTCATGATGTGATTCAAGCCAGATCACAAATTAAACAAATGATACAATTTCCAGTTCTGATATTCAGCAATGAGATTCTTGTATCTGTATTTAAAAAACCAAGAAAGAACCCATGCTAGTGAAGTTGAAAAACCCAAGTCTTGACCAAGCAATCAGAAATGCGATCACAGTAACTGATACTATGACATTGCTTGAGGCCCGTGAAGTATTGTTAAAGCATCGAGTAGGACGCCTCCCGGTACTTGACAAAAACAAAAAGCCAGTCGGAATCATAACCGAAAAAGACTTTGTTCGTGCAGTCTACAAGTTTAGTGGAAAACAAGTGGACAAAATGCTAGTCCATGATTTTATGTCAAAAAATCTGATCACCATAACAAAAGACAACGACATTTATGATTGCGCAAAGCTAATGCAGACACATAAGATAAGCTCAATTTTGGTGCTAGAAGATAACAGATTATCTGGAATTGTAACCAAGACAGATCTTGCGTCTGTGTTTTTGACGCAGTCTACAGGACCACTAAAGGTTTCCCAAATCATGACTAAAGACGTCATTACTGTAATGCCTGCCGACTCACTACTGCTGGTGGAAAGCCTGCTAGTAAAGCACAAAATTTCAAGAATAGTAGTGCAACGCAACAAAAAACCAGTCGGAATAATAACAAACCGAGATTTCATTCCAGCCAAGATGCCACGATGGATTAGGGACTCGGCTGATCCAAAGGAGGTAGAAAAATACCAGCAAAGCCCAAATCCAGACGAGTTTAGAATGAATCAGCTGTCTTACATTTTGTCATTTAGGGCAGAAGACATTATGACTGTAAATCCAGTCACAATTGATGCAGATGAGCAGGTCTCCTCTGCAGTACTAATCATGATACGAAACGGAATTAGTGGCATGCCGGTTGTCAGAAAGTCATTTTTGTGTGGAATAATAACCAAGTCAGATATCGTAAGGGCTATTGCCGCTTAGGATACGGTTACAATTCCTACTCGCCATGGATGTATTGTACAAAAGTAGTGATATACACCAGGCTCGGCAAACTTGTAGGCAAATCTCTCGCCTGTCTTTAGAGCCTTACTGTTGAAAAGAGACAAAACATTTCCCTTTTCATCTTGGCTTTGGATAGTATGCGGAATGTTGTCATCATTTATCCAGATCACGATTGTTCCACTAGCTATCTGTAGGTTTAGTGGTATGTAGAATCCAATATTGCCCACCTCGGCATTGCCATTTGGTATGATAATGTTTGCGGCATCAGTTGCAGGTTTGATTGCAGACTTTGCCTCTACTTGTATGATGTTTTTTTCTATTAGGAATTTGATTGCGTTTAGAAATTCAGTGTCTGTTATTTTGCCTTCTGACCAGAGCTTTGCTATGTTCTTTATCCACTCTGGAACAGACTCTGCATATGCAGAATTGGTGGCCAGCACAATTAACACAAATACTGCATATGCGATTAATTTCACAAAACCAGTCCTTGTTCATTAATTATAATGTCGTACTAAAAAACCCAGAACTGAGAATTACAAACAAACTATTAAGCAAAACTGCTTCCTACTATCCTTCGGATGCAGACTTGCCACCATCTATGTTGAGTATGGTGCCAGTAATCCATCTTGCATCGTCTGATGCCAAAAATATCGCAGCCTTTGAGACGTCTTCTGGATCACCAATTCGATTTAGCGGCTGGCGTTCTTCTAGGACTTTGCGTGCCTGTGTGTCTTCTAGATATGGTTTTATCATGCCCGCATTGATTATGCCAAGATTGAGGCAGTTACAGCGAATGTTTTTCCTTGCATATTCGACTGCAATGGATTTTGTAAACATTGAGATTGCTGCCTTGGTAGCGGAATATACCGCTAGGTGAACTCTAGGTATTGCACGCTCGCTAGATATTGAACCGATGTTTATGATAGAGCCACTCTTGTTGTCAAGCATTTTGGATAGTACTGCCTTGGTCATGTTTAGTGTTCCCACAACGTTTGTGTTGATTAGATCTGTAATGTCAGAGTCCTTCATTTCGTGAAAGTGAATTGCATCGTTGATCTTTGCTGCATTGTTTACCAATATGTCTATTTTGCCGTACTTGTCAACTATCTGCTCTACTGTGCTGAGCACTTGAGAATTGTTCATAATGTCGCATGCCATAGAAACTGCGTTTCCCTTGACAGAGGTTTGGGCTTTTTGAAGTGATTTTAGATTTCTACCAAGCATGATAACGGTGGCGCCTTCTTCTGCAAATCTCTTGGACATGTCCATGCCAATGTCGCTTGATGCGCCAGTGATAATCGCAATTTTATTTTTTAGTTTCATGGCCTTGTTTATAACAAATCATCTTAAATCAGTTTTGCTCATTTGACTACCAATACTGGAGCAGAAGACTTGTGCAAGACATAGTTCGATACACTGCCCAAAAAGACCTCCTTTACTGCGCTACGTCCGCGTGAGCCAATCACAACAAGATCTATTCTGCTGTTTTTGATGTATTTCACTATCATGTAGCCAGGTGCCCCGTTTACTACAACCTTGCTTGGAATAATGTTGTTTTTTGTACATATTGCCTCTGCCTTTTTTAGCACATATTCGGCAAATTTGTGCTCCTCAATTTGGCATTTGATTGGATCTATTGTCTGAGTCTCTATGCTTGGAAAAATCGAAACAGAATACAGCAAGGTCAAAGATGCATCAGGTGTTTTTGCCAGAGATATTGCGACATCTAGAGCCCTAAATGAGTTATCAGAGCCATCAAGCGGGATTAGGATCTTCTTTAATGCAAACAACATCGTAAAAATGCAATTAAAATTACATAAATCACAGTTAGATTATCAGATATGAGTTTCAGTACTGAGAATTAACCGACAAGGTCATAATCATAATGTGTCAATTATTCCTAATGGAAAAAGTTTACGAGTACAAAAACTGGAGCGAAATAGAATCATCCATAACAAAGCTGATGCAAAAACTCCAAGGCAAAAGATTCAAAACAATATCTACCATTAGTCGGGGTGGCCTAGTGCCTGCAAGATTAATGGCAGACAGATTTGGAATAAAACAAATTCTAGTTGATGGTGAGTCCATTCCGGAGGATTCACTTTTTGTTGATGATATTTACGATTCTGGTGAGACATTTAGAAAAATAATTCAAAAAGCAGACAACTCAGATGAATTGGTCTATGCGACAATATACGCGAGAAGAAAAAAATTCTATCCAAAGCAGCTAATCTATGCAGAACTAACACGTGATACTGAATACATTGTGTATCCATGGGACAGATTTGAACATGGAATACCGTATGAGTCGCACTAGGTAAGAAAACGAAACAACTGCTTTCTCTCAATTATTGCAGCAGATATTAGCATAGATAATCCTACAATTAGGCTTACTTCTGGTGAGAAAAACTTTTCAGACAGATCCCAAACTCCACGCCAAAACAATACCAGTCCAACACTTGTAACTAAAATAGAGACGATGTGTCTTCGCTTTTCTATTATTTGTTCTATCATTGTGGCTTCATTCGCAAAAGAATTTGCTCTGTTATTCTTCGCATTTCCGAATCCGAGCCGACACTGCACAGTCTCACAATGTCGGATGTTGTAATCATTCCAACCAAAACATTATTTTGTACTGCAGGCATTCGATGAATTCTGCGCGTCTTCATTAGTTGTGCTGCCTCCCAGACAGAGTCATCAGGACTTACCACCACTACTGGCGATGACATTACTTCCTTTACCCCTGTTGTGTAGGGCTTGCCTTTTGCAACTACTCGCCTAGTCATGTCCCGCTCTGTTATAATTCCGGTGACAATTCCTTTTTCTAGAACCACGATGGCTCCAATTGATGCATCATCCATCATTTTTGCAGCATCTTGCACTGTCATGGACGAGTCAATAGTAATGACGTTTTTTTTCATGACGTTGCTAACAAGATCTGACATGACTAGTATAGCTCTCTTTGCTACTTAAAAGATGAGGCCATGATTATCAAATTTGAATGCAAATCAGATTTGGTTTTTCTCTGATCTGTTAAATATGAATATTGTACACTCATATCATGGGAATACTAGAAAACCTTCACGAATTTGAGGCAAAAAAGGCCAAAGAATCATTAGACATGCTTCTAATAGACAGAAGAAATGAGTTCAAAGAACTAGCAGGTGGAATGGGAATTCCGACCATATCACAAAACTGGGAGCAGATAATTCTAAAATTCTGTTTGGATTTTCATGAATGCTTTCGAGTCATAACAACTCCTGATGGCCCAAATGACGTCACAGAAGACAGTCACAACAAGATTCATCAATGCATGTCGCTGATTCGACAAATTGCACGAGGAAAATCAAATATGATAGAAATAACACACCTACAAAACTTGGCCTATACACTAGCAGAAGAATTCAAAACAATTTACAAAAGACTACATTAGGGCAGAATAGAGATCTGATTTTCAATAAGGTTTCGATACGCCCACAATAGTAATTCTTTTTTTGTGTGCGACCACTTCAGATGTCCTGAATATTCTGATTTGTCTTTGATCAATCTAGGATAGGCACCGAGTGGACATTTTTCGAAATGATCAATGACATATGTAATGATTTTCTCTTTGTGTCCAGCAAGATGGATTAGCCATTGCTTTTTGTCAGCATAGATTGGCCTTGGGTTATCACAAAATATGCATAATGCACTATGATGCATGCTCATTTTAGCTTACCATTGCATATCAGCTGCTTTGAATGATTCATCGTTTGCGTTAACTATCAATGGAGAATCTGCAAATTCGTTGGGATTTAGTGAAAACACTAGTTTTGCAGAGAATTGGACAATATTTGGACGTCGATTTTTGATTTGTCTAAGAATTCTTTGTTTGTGTAGTCTGGTAAGTTTGTCTACTATTGTACGAAACAATTGGGACTTTATCTTTCTATCAGTAACAAATGTCGCCTTTCCCTTTAACTGGTACCCAACTAGTTTTTTCTTGTCATATACTGCTATGCTACACCAGTGATTTTTTGAGATATTGCGAAATGTCTTGTGCTTGAATATTTCAAGCCAATAGATCATACCGTTCTGGTCAATATGAAATGAAGTTCTTGGAGAAACATTAACTATTCCTTTTTGTGATGTTCCAACAATGATAACTTGCTCTTTTATGATTAGTTTTTTGGCTTTTTCCGGTATAGAAAGCATGAATGGTTTTTGTATTCTTTTTTTAATAAAATCAGAACTTGATTATCAAATTTGATATCTATTTTACAATCAGGACAGAGCAAAGTGAGTGGTTTGTAATTTTTTCTGATACAGAACCCAAGAGAAACTTGACTATTGCTCCAAGGCCCTTGCTCCCAACAATGATTAAATCTGTTTTTGACTCTTTTGAATACTTGATTATCTCGTTTGCTATATTGCCTTCTTTTGTAATAATTTTAGACTTGATCCCTTCCTGAATTGTTATTTTTTGTGCATTTTCTATCACTTCTTTTGCATATTTACGAAGAATCTCTGTGTATTCTATCCCTGCTAAAATGTCTGACTTTTTAGTTTTATCAATTACATGAATCAAGGTTAGCTCAGAGTCGTATACTTGTACCATTTCACAGGCCACACGAATTGCCTTTTCTGAGTATTTTGATCCATCACAGCAAACAAGGATCTTTGAAAATGTTTTTTTCATTAACTAATCATTCTAAAAAGTGCATTTAATGATTAGCAAGGTTTTCAGAAATGAAAAAGACGAGAATGCAAAAACATACACATGTCGTTCAGGTTATTACACCATGCATTCCCGTCCCACATGCAAGACAGATCTTGCGTAGTACCATCACACAACAAAAATACTTAAACAGAAAATATGATTATCAGCACTGAAAATCAACTTATTATTATCATTGATAATTAAGCAAGATCTTTAAATTAAAATATGAAAATCTTGCAATATGGAAAACAAAATCAAAAGAATTCTTGTTCCCATGGACGGATCAAAAGTCTCCTTCAGGGCTTTAGACACGGCAATCACAATAGCTCGTACATGTCATGCAACAGTTTTGGGCATTCACTCTGTTCCGTTTTTACCAGAAGGGTTCTCATCGGCTGTTTTACCTTACAATGTTTACCAGAAAAAAGAAGCAGGACTATTCATGGAAAAGGCAAAATATCGAGCAGCAAAGCATGGAATTTTGTTTTCATATGTAATAACATATGGGAATCCAGTTGAGCAAATCTTTACAGTGTCAAAGAGAAAAAAAGCCGATCTCATAGTTATTGGTGCTAGAGGGAAGGGAAGAATTACAGAGTTTTTCTTAGGAAGTGTAGCAAATGCAGTTCTACACAAATCAAAAATTCCAATACTTTTGGTAAAATAGTGAAAAAATGTATCAGAAAATACTAGTCCCATTTGATGGTTCAAAGCATTCTAAAAAATCGTTAGACCAGGCAATCACAATAGCAAAAGCAATGAACGGAATAATTTACCTATGTACTGTTGTCAGAGTTAATCCAGTAGTTCCTCCAGGCTCGCTTTTAGGATTGGTGAGAGAAGCCGAAAAAGGAAATCTACAAAAAAAGCTACTCAGTTCTGCAAAAACTGAGGCAGAAAACATGGAACAAGCCCAAATTACATACTGCAAATCAAAGGGAGTGGCAGCTCATTACAAAATCATCATTGATGGTAACGTAGTAGAAGAAATCCTGCGAGTTGCCAAAAAGAAATCAATTGATCTCATAGTAATTGGAAGCCAGGGCTTGCATGGAATTGGTAAGATCAAAACACTCGGAAGTGTTAGCAGAAAAGTATCAGAGCTTGCACACTGCCCTGTCCTAATTGTGAGATAATTATTTTTTGTGTTTTTGCAATATGTTTTGCACAATTTGGTCCGGTATTTGATCAAACTTGCGATAAAACTGTCCTACTGATGAAAACTCTAGTGGTATTTCTATTGCAATAATTTGAATTCCAAATCTTTTGATTATTTCGTGTGTAGTGTACGGTATCACAGGGGTTACCAAAATTACTTGTTTTGTCTTTTTTTGCTCTAGCCATTTTAGAATTACGGAGACAGTAGCGCCGGTTGCTATCCCATCATCAACCAGAAGAACAGTTTTGCCTTCCAGAGCATAATTTGTATGTCCTCTGTAGGCCTGTATCTGTCTTGTAATCTCTGCCTTCTTTTTGCTTATTTCTTCCTGAAATCTTGGATCATCGGAATAGCGATCCCAGTCATGCCCATAATACATCACACCATCATATGTGATTGAGCCAATCGCATATTCCGGGTAATCTGGTGGTGTGATTTTTTTTGCTATTACCACATCAAGGGGCAATCCCAAAATTCTTGCAATCTCATCTCCAACAATTACTCCTCCACGCGGTATTGCAAGAACTACACAATCCTTATCCTTTACCAGCAGTGTGAGTTTTTCTGCTAATAATTTTCCAGCGTGATGTCTGTCATGGATGGGAATTTTTGTCAAATCAAATACGTTACGTCTTTAGTAAGAGTAGACATAATATCTAATTTTATAACAAGTCTCACTAGTTTTCCTGATTTGAGAACTGTAATTGCTTTTTTTATTAGAATTTCGTAGACCGGAATTTGGCAGCTTCATTTTATTCATTATTTCACTATCAGAGTTGGGATCGGAGATTTGTTAGCAACATAATGAGAAACACTACCCAAGATGAATTCCTTTACGTTACTTCTACCACGAGAGCCCATTACAATTAGATCGGCTTTTTTGTTTTTTGCAAAACTAACAAGCTTGAATCCCTCATTACCGCACAGAATTTTTTCATAAAACAATACGCCGTTTCTTGCACAGCGCAGTTTTGCATCTGAAAGGATTTTTTTGCCACTCTCTGCAAGTGCCTTTCCTAGCTTTGACTTGGGTTTTGCTACATTGACATAAAATAATGGAATTACAAATACGCCTGTAATTACGCCTTGGCTATTTCTTGCCAGATTAATTGCATGATCCAGTGCTCTTGACGAGCCATTTGATCCGTCCAGTGCCACAAGTATGTTTTTTATTTCTGCCAAGTTACTGCATCTAAGAATGGCTGTAAATTAAAAACACATGATGATTATCCATTTTGATTTTCAGCCTTGATAATTCGCTTTTGATCTATTATAGTTGTACTTTGTTTTGCTGTATAATGGCGCAAACTCAACCAGTAATACTTGTCAAAGATATCATGACCAAGTCACTTGTGACAGTAGATTCTTCATCTACTGTAAATGAGGCCGCAAAGACCATGGAAAAGGCAAGTGTAGGCTCGGTCGTAATTACTGAAAAAAACATTCCAATCGGAATAATGACGGATAGAGACTTTGCAATAACTATTGCAGCTCATGCCTATCCAATTCATACCAAGGTAAAACAAGTCATGTCATCTCCTTTGGTACACATCAGTCCAAACGAGGAGGTCTGGGAAGCAGCTGATCTAATGTATTCAAGAAAGATACGAAGATTGCCGGTACTTGATGAAGACGAATTGCTGGGAATCATTAGTGCAACAGACTTTGTAAAATTGTACACAGTATGCAACAGAGAAGACACTAGAAAGATGTACTTTCATGCACTAACCAAGATTTTTGATGATAGTGAGTCAGCTATCTAATCAGATTAGCAAGTAGGTTTCCAACTAGATATGCTGCAGTGGCTGCAATTCCACCCACAAATAATGTTACAAGGCCAGACCTTATGATGGGTTTTTTGACAATTCTTCCCTTGATTATTCCAATCAAAAAGAATGCCACGCTAGTAGAGATAATAGAATAGGTAAAGCTTTCAGAGTTGAGGCTTATTCCTGTAAGATAGATGAATAGAAATGGTATCAGTGGGATTATCCCAATTATCACAAAGCCAAATATTGTACTTGTCGCAGTATCAAGTGGCCTCCTGCCGTCTTCGATTAGTCCAAGCTCTTCTTTCATCATGGTATCAATCCAGACCTTTCTTCTTGCAGTGATCACCTTGACTATCTCATCAAGTAGTTCTGCAGTAAATCCCTTTTTTGCATAGATATCACGTATTTCTTGTCTTTCGGATTCTTCCATGTTATCAATTTCCCATTCTTCGCGCTGTCGTTCCTTTTGGATATACTCGATTCTTGCCTTTGACGCCTGATAATTGCCTACAGCCATGGAAAATCCATCTGCAAATAGATTTGCAAAACCCAAGATCACCACAATCATTGGAGAAAGCGATGCGCCAATGGCACCTGCCACTATAGCAAACGTAGTTACCGAGCCATCAAATGCTCCATAGATGAAATCCTCAAAGTGCCACTTCATTATACAAAATGACGGTTTAGCAGATTAATAACAAATAGAAAAAAATCAAAGATGATAATTGATTCTAGAATAGGTCTTTAATTTTGGCCAGTTCTTCTTTGATTGAATCTATCTGGGAATCAATCTCTTCTGCTGGCTGATTTGTGTTGATTGCATGTCTTAGATCTCTTCGTAACATGAGCTCAACTTTTTGCATTAGGTTTTGGTCTTTTTCTGCAACTGCTCCTTCAATATACTCATAGTTTTCTAGATAGGCTTCAGTAGCAGACGATAATGCGCCAGTAGAATCGCCTTCATTGTATTTTGTGGAAACTTGATCGAGTAGATTTTCTATATTGTCAATGGTTTTGATGATATCAGCTTGTTTTGTAATTGGTGTTCCCATCATCATTGGGCCCATCATCATGCCAGAGCCCATCATGCCTGGCCCCATCATATCTTGATTTATCCAACCAGCCCCTACCATCATATTCCAATTAGTGCTATTACTCATCCATGGTCCCATCCAATTTTGTTGGAATTGTGGATCCATCATCATTTCGTGCATGAATTGTTGATTCTGCATCATGTGTCCCATCATATTTGGGCCCATTGTGTTTATCATTGTCTGCATGTGTTGTGGATTGTTCATCATAACATCGTGCATTTTTTGCATTGTCTGTGGATTTGCCATTATTTGGTTCATCCAGTCATTCATGACTTGAGGATCAGACATCATTTGAGCCATCATTTGTTGTCTATTTCCTGGACCCATCACAGGAGTCGATGCTGAAAATACCGCATAACCAATTCCAAGGCCTGCAAAGAAAACGCCTACTGCTATACCAATCCAGATAGCTTGGTTTGCCATAGAATAGAAAATCTTATGTTTCTATATACAAGCCGTACTCAATTTTCAGATTTGATAATCCCAAATTATCAAATCTGAGATTTGTCTTGATTCCATAAATACAATTTTTACAGGACACAGTCAATGTCCTCAATTCAGACCACATCTGAGGGAATTCCAGTCATTGTTCTTAAGGAAGGCTCCAAGCAGTCGCGAGGAAAGGATGCGCAGAAAAACAACATAAATGCAGCCAAGCTGATAGCAGAAATCATCTCGTCCAGCCTTGGCCCGCGTGGAATGGACAAGATGCTGGTCGATTCCATTGGCGATATCACCATTACAAATGATGGGGCTACCATACTCAAAGAAATTGACGTCCAGCACCCAGCAGCAAAAATGATGGTAGAGGTTGCAAAAGCAACAGATTCCGAGGTAGGGGATGGCACAACCTCTGCTGTAGTAATTGCAGGTGCCTTATTAGAAAAGGCAGAGGGGCTAATTGACAATGACATTCATCCTGTAATAGTTGCCGACGGCTACAAAAAGGCAGCAAAAAAAGCAATTTCATTTCTTGGAGAAATTGCAAAAAAGGTAGACGTTTCCGATAAACAGACTTTTGAAAAAGTTGCACGCACATCAATGCTCACAAAACTAGTTGCAGTAGAAGCTGCAGATCTTGCAAAGATAGTTGTTGATGCAGTATTAGCAATAATGGAGAAAAAAGACGGAGAATATCGCGCAAACATTACCAATATCAAGGTAGAAAAAAAGACAGGTGGCTCCATCTCTGATAGTCAGCTAATCAATGGCATTGTACTAGACAAAGAAGTGGTAAATAACAACATGCCAAAGCAAATAAGTAATGCAAAAATTGCCCTAATCTCTGCACCACTTGAAATAGAAAAGACAGAGTTTGAGGCAAAAATAAACATCTCTACTCCAAACCAGATCAAATCATTCATGGAAGAAGAAAATCAAATTCTCAAGGAAATGGTCGAAAAAATAAAAAACACTGGAGCAAGCGTTGTGCTCTGCCAAAAGGGAATTGATGATATTGTTCAGCATTATTTAGCAAAGGCTGGAATCTTGGCAGTTCGAAGAATAAAGGAATCCGACATGGCAAAGCTTGCCAAGGCAACCGGTGCTCGAATTGTTGGAAACGTAGATGATCTTACACAAAAAGACCTAGGAGAGGCACAAAACGTAGAGGAAAAGCAAATTGAAGATGATAACTGGACATATGTAGAGGGTTGCAAAAACCCAAAGGCAGTCACATTTTTGGTCAGAGGTGGCTCGCAACGAGTAGTCGATGAGGTAGAGCGAGCAATACATGATGCCCTAATGGTAGTAAAAGACGTGATAGAAAAGCCGTATTTTGTTCCTGGCGGAGGTGCACCTGAGGAGTATTTGGCGACCAAGCTTCGAGTTTGGGCACAATCACTCTCTGGACGCGAACAGCTAGCAGTCGAAAAATTTGCCGAAGCCCTAGAATCAATTCCAATATCGTTGGCAAGAAATTCTGGCATGAATCCAATTGATGCAATAACACAGCTTAGAGCAAAGCAGAGTGCCGGAGAAAAATACACTGGCGTTGATGCAATAAATGGAATAATTAGTGATATAGAAAAAATTGATGTCTTAGAACCAATTAAAGTAAAAGAACAAATCATAAAGTCTGCAACAGAGACAGCAAATATGATTTTGCGAATCGATAATGTGGTTGCAGTATCTAGATCAGCTCCTGCGCCACCACAGATGCCTGGCCAGCCACCTGGAATGTATTAGATTATTGAAAAGAATCATAGTCATAAAGGCAAACGGACAAAAGGCCGAATTTGATCCAAACAAAGTCATTTCCACATGTATTAGAGCCGGCACAGATTCCATACTTGCAAAAAGAATTGCGAGACAAGTTCATTCCAGAACACATTATGGAATGACCACGCGTGAAATCTACAAAATCGTACTCAGATTATTATCAGAGAATGCAACTACTGCAATAAAACAAAGATACAGATTAAAGGAATCCATAATGAAGCTTGGTCCTGCGGGATTTTCATTTGAATCCTATATAGGACAAATCTTGCGACATTATGGATACAAGATCATATCAACTGACGCAAAAATCCAGGGAAGATGCATCATTCATGAAGTAGATCTAGTTTTAGAATCAAGTAATGAAAAAAAATGGTTAGTTGAGTGCAAGTATCATAATTTCCCTGGAAGGTATACTGGCCTCAAGGAATCATTATACACTCACGCACGATTTTTGGATCTTGCAGACAGATTTGACAATGAAATGTTAGTATGTAATACCAAGGTCTCCCCTGAATCAGTAACATACGCCACATGCATAGGACAAAAGCTGCTCTCGTGGAGATTCCCCCCACAGATGGGCCTAGAAAGAATGATTGAAGAGAAGAAACTCTACCCAATTACTATTTTGGGACCAACCAAAAAGGAGCTTGAGATATTCTCAAAGAACAGGGTGATGATTGCAAAGGATTTGTTAGATATTGATATCTACGAGTTTGCACAGAAAACAAAACTCCCAATCAAAAAACTGATTTCAATGCAACGTCTAACAAACCAGATAATCAGCTAAACTTTAGGAATTCATTTACTCGCGCAATGTTGTTTTGTATCATGCCAGATGATATGCGTAATTGTTCTTTTTCTTTATCTGTGATTTGGATTTGGTGTATTTGTTTAACACCATCTTTGGTTATGGTGACCGGAACGCCCATACATAAATTATTGATACTGTATTGTCCATCAAGCAATACAGATACTACAGTATCTAGTGGTTGATTTTTGATTATGCAATTTATAACATCAAATGTATTTTTTGCAATTCCATACACGGAACTTCCCTTATAATCCCGCAATGACTTCCAATAGGAACGAATAGAAGAAGTAATTTGATTTTTTTTCTGCTCATCTAGTAGATCATTTACTGACGTGTTACCTAATTTTGCACAGGAAAATATTGGTACCATGGAATCATCATGCTCGCCCATCACCAATGCATCTTTGATTTGTGATTGGTCTGTGCCAAACTCCTTTGCCAGCAAATATCTAAACCTAGATGAATCAAGACTGGATGCTACACCAAGTACGTTTTTTGGAGCCAAATTTCCCCTCCTTAGCATCAGATACGTCATGACATCAACTGGATTTGTCACTATCAGAACTTTGGCTACTGGTGCAAACTGTGATATTTTTTGTGTCATATCTAAGATCATTTTTGCCTGATCAAGCATGATATCGCTTCTAGTATTGATGTGGGACTTAACGCTAGCTGCAACCACTATTACATCAGAGTTTTTTATTTTGGAGTAATCCGATGTACCAGAAATAAAGATTTTTGAGTTATTTGGTATGGTATTTGTTATATCAAGTGCCTCACCTATTGCCTTTTTTTCATTACGATTCACCAAAACAACATCGTCTAGGCCTGACGAGCCACACAAAAACGCAATTGCAGAGCCTACCTTTCCTGCACCAATTATTGAGATCATTTTATTCTGTTAGTCCTACTTGCTTTATCTGAATTGTGCCAAGAAGTTGCTTTGTTTCTACAATGTCATAGTATTGGAATATGGCCTCTTTTTTGCTCTGTATTACTACGGTGTCTTCTTGTCCTGGTTCGAGTAGCTTAGTCTTGATGCCTATTGGATCGACATAAAACAAGTGTGGTTTTGTATCAGCATTCTTTATGGTCAAAATATATGCAAATTCTGTTCGTGATATCAGTTCAGGATTTGTTCCAGAATTTCCTATTATTCCAACAACTACTGTTTTTCCATCAATATTTCTGAATTCCAAGGTTTGCTTGATTTGCTCTGGAAAGAAAATGTTGACATGGCGAACATTTCCTTGGCCTGTAAATAATACAATTCCACCAAACGCGATAACTGCAACAATTAACGCAATTATGACAAATCTCTTTTCGCTGTTCATGTGGTATAGATTTGATTCACGATATTTGTAATGCGGATATAATTTCCAAAAATGAGATTCAAAAATGAGAAAAAGAAATCGTAGTTTCTTTTATTTGTACTTTTTCTGGAGCTAGTTCCACGCCCTGTGGTAAGATTTGGTTTGTAAATTATTTAGAAACTAGGTACACACCACTGCAAAGCAAGAATGGAAGGAAGGCGAAGAAAGCAGTTAGGGAAACAGGAAACAGTTGCTCCTCCCTTCCAACGACAATAGATGGTCATTTTTTCTATTTAACGAGGACCTTGATTTTCAAGTCTGATAATGGAATTCCCATTAAACATAAAGCGATTTGATTTTAAAAAATGTAATGGCCGAACTGACTAGACATCTGGGATTATTCCACACTATCATGTATGGCGTTGGATTGATTTTGGGCGCCGGAATTTATGCCCTAATTGGTGATGCGGTAGGTGCTGCAGGGAATTCCGTTTGGATTTCATTTGTACTTGCTGCAATTTCTGCTGTCTTTACTGGTCTAAGCTACGCAGAACTGTCTTCAATGTATCCAAAAGCAGCCGCGGAGTATTCTTATGTCAAAAATGCGTTCAAGAGTAATTTTGTTGCATTTTTGGTAGGCTGGCTGACATTGTTTGTCGCAATAATATCAGCTGCTGCCATCGCATTAGGATTTGGCGGATATTTGACACAAATATTTTCAATACCAATTGCTTTAGCTGCTGTTCTAATTATTGCGGTGTTGTCGCTTGTCAATTTTTTTGGGATAAAAGAGTCCTCATCGATGAATGTTGTGTTTACTGTAATAGAAGCTGCAGGGCTTGCCATAGTAATTTGGGCAGGCTTTACTGTTACAGGTGTAAAAGTCGATTATTTTGATATGCCACATGGTTTTTCAGGAATATTTTCCGCCTTTACACTTGTGTTTTTTGCCTATATCGGATTTGAAAATATTGTAAACATTGCAGAGGAGATAAAGAATCCAAGAAAAGTTTTACCTCGTGCAATAATTCTTGCCATAACCATTACTGCAATAGTGTATGTCTTGGTGTCACTTTCTGCAGTCCGTGTGTTAGATTGGCAAGCACTTGATACATCCTTTGCGCCGCTCGCGGACGTGATTAAAAGATCACTGGGAGAAGAGTGGGGTTTTGGAATTTTAATAATTGCGCTTTTTGCCACAACAAATACTGTTCTGATAATGCTAGTATCTGGATCTAGGATTTTGTATGGCATATCATCAGACAAGGCATTTCCATCAATATTTGCTGCAATTCACCAAAAAAGAAAGACCCCATGGATTGCAGTAATAGTGATTGGTGTTCTTTCTGCATGCTTTGTCTTTGTTGGCGACATTGGAACTGTAGCAAACATCTCGGTGTTTGCTATTATCATGGTTTTTGTCATGGTGAATATGGCTCTGATTTGGATTCGCTACAAACAGCCAGATGTAGAGCGCTACTTTAGATCCCCAATAAATGTAGGAAAGTTCCCCATTCTTGCTGCATTAGGTATTTTGACTCCAGTTTTTGGACTAACACAACTGAACTCATTTGTGGTACTGATGGGGTTTGGTGTTGTTGCTTGTGGTGTCTTGTTTTATTACATTTACAACAAGAAAAAATCACCCTAAGACAAAGAACATCAACATTACGCATACTGATAGCGCCATCAGGAAAAATGTGAACCAACCTAGGATGTTGAAAAAATCCTTATTTTACCCAATATTTGATATGATGAAACTTTTGTAGTTAATCAAGATGTAGATTATCAGTTTAGAAGCTTTGATTTGATTAATTTGCAGTTAACGATTTTTCCAGATCCGGATTCAATTTAGGAAAACACTATTTTAAACAGCCTACATTGATTTGATTCGACTGAAAGTGTATCAGTCAGTTTCTTTTTCCCTACAGTTTCGAATCAAATCATCTCAAAATAACAAAAACAAAACCGATCTGAAAAAAACTGCAGATCTAGGCACGATTTTCATGCCCAATGGCAAGACTTTAATCTAGTTTTTCGAGGCCCACACACGGGGAGAACTTGAATCGTCAGTATAGTTCACTAGACATATGCAATAATATTTTGAATCTAGATGAATCCATTCGATTCGTTGGAAGAATCAAGGACAAAAAGGTAATTGCATTTGCTCGCAATACTGCAAAGCAACCACTATTAGATTCTGAGCTTGGGAATATGGCGCATTATTGGGCATCGATTAAGGCAGGAGTTGAAGAAATGTTTGATGGTCCTTTGGGAAAAACAAACTGGATGATCACTGCCAAAGAACGAGTCAAACTTGTAACATTGTTCTTAGATGACGGCCTGCTCATATTTTCACTAGATGTAGAATCAGACCATGACGAAATAATCAAGCAAATTCAGGGCCTAAACATTTCATTATAAAAAAGAAAAAGAGAATTGAATTGTGTTCTCTAAATATCTAAACTGAAAAATCTGAATAAAACATGTTATCATACGGCATCAACGATATGCCAATGGCAAGCGGAATTAGGAACAGGCCAATTCCAATTGCAGTAAGTATGATGCCAAGCAACAAGCAGTTCTTTGCCCGTTTTGGATCATCGTCTTTTATGACAAAATAAGCAATCACGCCTCCTATTACATTGAACAAGATTGGCAGTAAAAACCACCAGGCACTTCGTTGTCTTACTTCCATGGTATGATTACCAGATATGATCTAAAAAACATTAGTTATGAAATATACTTGGATAATGGAGATTTTTTTGCGCCTGGAATATGGGCAATTTCAAATCCTTCTTGGCGCTTGTCGAGTGGTCTGGTCGCATCAATTCCAAGTTTTGCAGTGAGCAGGTTTTTCTGATCACTTGATGGATCCAAGCTAGAGCCACGCACCTTTTGTATAATGGTAAGATTCTTGTCTGCCTGGAATCTTGTTGCCATAGCATATTCCACTTGGATTGGATCTGATGGATCAATATCATCATCTACTATTGTGACCATTTTGAGTGAACGATGGGAAGCAAATGTTTGTGCTATTGCTTTTTTACCATCGCTTTGTTTTTTCTTTGAAATCTGTACAACCGCATGCAACCAATTACACCCACCATCTGACATGATCACTTGTTTTGTTTGCGGGAATCCTTTTTTGACGTCTCTGTTCAGCTTGGATTCAATCGGCATTCCCATGAGTAGTCTATGTTCTGCAAAGCCAGATAAAATATCATGAAAGATTGCATTATTTCTATAGTAAAGATTTTCTAGCTCAAAGACAGGCTGTGCTCTTACAAAGTCGTAGGTTCGAAGCATTTCTACCATCCATTCCTTGTGAGTTTTATCTGCCAAGATTTTTCCTTCGAGTACAATTTCTGTCCCAGACGGTACCATTCTGCCAGAGTATGGAAGTTTTGTTAGTGTTAGCTTGCCACCTAGAATCGCATTTGCTATATCGAGTTCATCTTCTCCCCATTCTGCTTGATATGCTCCAGCAATGGAAACAGCTGGGTGTACGCCAACAGTTATAGCTACTCTGAGGTCTTCCCCATGCTCTTTTGCATCCATAAACGAGCGGTGCAGATGTCTTCCTTCGACCATTCTAACTGAGAAGTGTCGCTTGTCAATTGGCATCAGTCTGTGAAATGACGAATTTTGCGTCTTTTTTTCCGGATTTTGAGCGTAAATTATAGATGATGTGATAAATGGTCCTGATTCTTTTTCAAAATGAGTAACTATAGGCAATATTGATAGATCTTTGGACCTGTTTTCAAAAAATTTGCCAGTAGATATTACCTTGGGCTTTTTTGCATGTGATATAGCAGAGATGATTTTTGCGTGAATAGTACTTTCTGTGCTGGAGATTGCCTTTGCAAATCTTGCCCTATTTCCAACCAAGTTTGCGACCAATCTAAGCTTGCTTTCCTTGATGTTTTGGAATAGTATAGCATTTCCACCATCAACTTGAGCAGTCAGTGCAGCGATTTCATATTTTGTAGAGACTTTTTTTGATATTGTGTACAGCTGCCCCATTTTTTTTATTTGATCTAGATAACTGCGCAGTTCAGTCATTGTCTAACTGCCTCTGTTATCTTCTCAATTAGAACCTTGCTTGTATTTGCACCAAGATCATTTTTTGCAGACAGAGAAACAATGCACAGTCCACGAATTTCTGATGCCATCTTTTGAGATACGAGTTTCAAAAATAATGAATCTTGGCGAGTTGGAATAATTTCGGATGAGCTTGGTGATGGGCCTGAGCCAATAGATATTATCATGCCACCAAGTTTTGGTGGACCTTCTGAAATTGAAATGAAAAAAGCGTTTTCGTACTTTAAGATTTTGACATCGAATTTCCGATTTTCTGTTTCCACAGTTATACTGTGGTCAGAACTTGACATTACTGCTTGGATGAGACTTATGCCTTTATTGCTATCGCTTCTTCTGGGGCAGTATCAACTGAAATTGCGGCTTTAGAGACCTTAGCTACTCTTGGCTTTCTTGTAGCCTTTACAGTCTTTGCTTTTGTTGTTCTTGGTTTTCTTGTCTTTGCCTCTACAACTATTGGTTGCTCTACTTCCACAGTTTCTTCTATTGTATCAATTGAGTTAATTCCTGTAGCTTCTTGGGCTTCGGCTTCAACTCTGGCACGCAGCTTGGCTTTGTATTTGAGATTTCGTGGTTTTGTTCTCAGTCTGTATCCACAGCATGGACACCAAAGTCCTTCCCATTTGATGAAGATTTCACAAATTTGACAACGTCTTTGACCTGAAGCATAACGTCCAGTTCCTACTGGCTTTTGAGCCTTGTATCTGGAGCATATTCCTTTACATGTCATTTTTTGTCATCATAGTATAGGAATCGTAAATATTTAAGCATGGATCCATATTTTTTAGATAATTTAACATGAAATATTATAAAAATTTTAATTGATCAAAGCGATCAGCTTGATCAATTTGACAAAAACTCGAAAAGTTATATAAATATCTAACGATTTTTTTACGCATGCGATAATACGTGCTTGGAGCATCGATTTGGGTTGTTTTTGAGTGTTTTTTAGATTCTGATCTCATCCAGTTCGAGATAAAGGTAGTACAAAGTGCCTGTATCCTTCTCTTTGTGCAATGAATCTTGCGGAAAGCATATCCCGTTTCCCACGTTTGTTGTGGTTTTTGATTTTCTTTGTTGTTTTTCTCTCATCAACAAATTCCAGTTCAAAGTGAGAGCAGAATTTGAGATTTAGTTGCGTCGTTATCTGTTTTGCAACCTGCATGTTTCCATTTCCAATTCTTACTAGCTTGCGTTCTGCTTTTAACCCACCAAGAATTTTTGCAATATGGGAAGCAATTTCTTCAGGAGATGCATATAATCCGCGCTCTATTTCCTTTCCTAGATAGCTTACAGATAGCCCAATTCTTTGTCCAGGGTCTATTCCTATGAGTAGTTCTGATTGGCTCAGGCCAGAATCCAGCTTTTCTATTATAATTCCCTGAATTACTGTTGGGTCTTGTTGTAGAATTTCTTCATTTAGGATGGTTTGGCTTGCAAATCTCGGTGATTCATCTTCTGTAGTAAATATTAGATTTCCTTGGTATGATGGAATTTGATCCGGTATAATAGAGTCATATTGCAAGTTTAAAAATTTGAGCGCCTTAACAAACTGAAAGTAAGATCTACCATGGGTGGTGGCAATCCCAATACGACATTGTTGTATGGTGCTGATACTGTTGTTTAATTGATTAGCGATTTAAGGCTTTACGGCTTGAGAATTGTTGACACTACGCTGTCAACTGCTTCATTAAATTTAGAGTCAATTGCAGACTTGGTTTTGTCTAGTTTTGCTGCTCCATCAGATGCTATTTTTTTTGCTTGGCTTTCTGCTTTGGATTTTGCCTCTGAGATCATGGCTTCTGCCTCCTTGATTGCCATTTGTGTGACCTTTTCTCGTGTAGAATCGATCTCTTTTTGAGCACGTGTACTGAGGCCTTTTTTCATGTCAGCTACTTTGACGTTTAATGAGTCCAGATCGTCTTCTAGTTCAGCTAGTGATTTTATGATCTTGCTTACCTTGGAATCTGCAACTACACTTTGGGCTGGAGCCTCTTTCATATAGCTAAAACCCCCTTGTACGGCTAATTAAATTCTTCATTTTGTGGTAAGAAGTAAAATTGCGCGTGATAGATCGCCCCCAGTCTCCTTTAGAGCATTTGTTGCCACCTCTGGAGTCACATTTGCTTGGCTACAAACCAACATGATATCGTCTTCGGAAAATATTGGAGTTTCTAGTTCTTTTTCTTCATAAGAATTTGCAATTACTTGGAAAATGGAATTGTCTTTTGACTTCATTTCAGTTACTGCAGGTTTGGCGATGATGATTTCTTTTTTGTCTGTTTTTATTATTACTTCTTGGACATTATTGAGCTCTTTCATGTCAAGGCCCATTTTGTCAAGCATTCTTCGCATTTCGCGATTTCCACCACGCATCATGGTTTGTTTTGCTCCAAACTATTTTTTAAACTATCTCGCACTTTAACTGCAACTCCGCGCTTGAGGTTCATCATCATTTGTGCATTTACAATTGCTTTGCCAACTGCAATCACTTGATCTTTATGCAACACCGGAACATCTGCACCAATCAGAATATTTTTGCCAGCCCAAGTTACATGTTTGCAAAAAACAGACTTGCCATCTCTAACAAAGGGTTCAGAATCATCATTTATTTCGATACAGTTTTGTTTGAATTTTTTATTCTTTAACAGAATTTGCGCAAAATATGGAGATATTGCAAGACCGCCATCTATACGCAGTGTGCAGAGTAGTTTTTTGTTATGGTATACTTCACGAATTCTGCCTGTCTTTTTGGAAAATGTCATGGTGATGTCTTTTGGTAGATTTTTTGAGATTCCATTTCCAAATAATGCATCTATTGTGTGCCTTAGCTTGACTGTAGGATCCAATGATTGTCACAAAATTATTCCATTAATATGTCAAAATGCTATTTTGGAAGATGAATTGTAAATGTTGTAGGATTGTTCTTGACAAATATAGAGCCACCGTGTTGTTGTATGGTGGTTTTGACACTTGCAAGACCAAGGCCTGTTCCGTTTGGTTTTGTAGTAAATAACGGCTCAAAGATTTTTGGCAAAACATTTTGTGGAATTCCAGGCCCCGAGTCTTCAACATCTATAACAAAGAACTTGTCTTGTTCTTCGACTCTGATATTGATTGTACCATCACCGCCTAGCGCCTGAATCGAATTTGTAATTAGATTTGCAAGTGCGATTTCAATTCTTTCTGCGTCGCATTTTATTGTTTGATCGCTTTTTGGCAGATTTATTGTAATTCCAGACGGTATGTCAATTCTTTCAAGTGTTTCCTCTAGAATTTTTTGTATAGAGTTTTCTTGGATTTGCAACGGTTTGGTTCTAACAAAGTCAAGTGTGTCATTTACCTGATTGTTTATCTTTGTTGCAGCTCTGTCAATTTTTTCCAATTGTACCTTTGTTTTTTCATCAATGTTTTTGTCGTATGCAAGTATACCAACAGTATTTTTGATTATAGTTAAGGGGTTTCTAATGTCGTGTGCAAGCCTACTTGCTACATGGCCTATGGCAGAAAGTTTTTCGCTCTTGAGTAGATCCTCGTTTAGTTTTGTTATTTTGTTGATATGTCGTTGATTTGAGCGAATTATTATAAAGAGAAAAGTACTCATAGAGACTCCTATTGCTGGACCTGCAGTCATTACTGTTGTTTCAAAGTCAGTAAAGTTGGGAACATACATGTATTCAATTTGCCAGATCCTGTACCCAAAATCAATCTGTGTTGTTTTTATCCATCCTTCATCAGGCGTGTCTTTTTTAGAATCATAAAGCAGATTTTCGTCAGATTTTTCAGTATCATAGATTTTGAATTTAATACCATGTTCTTTTATTTCTGGCAAGACAGGCAGCATTGCATTGAATAAATCATATGTCCTAAATGCACAATAAACAAATCCTTGTAGTCCGTCTCTTTTTTCTTCAATTGAATCATGTGGTTTTTTATTATCATATACTGGTAAATACATCAAAAATCCAGGCTGAACATCAGCCGTAATTTCTTGCACAAGTGTAACTTTGCCTGAAATTGTTATGGTGTCGGTATCACGCGCATTTTCCATGGCAGTTCGTCTGACTGATTCTGTGAACATGTCATACCCAAATGCCTGTAGATTACGACTGTTTACTGGTTCGATAAATATGACAGAGTGATACTCGTCTCTTGGAGTATCAGGGCGAACCGAATAATCTTGGTATGTGATTTGCATTTCTTGTATGTGTTTTGCCAAATCTTCAGAGTTTCCTATTTTCTTTGAATATCCCACTATCTGAACTCCTGGAAATGATTTGTTTATTTTTTCATTTTTTACAAAGGCTTGCCATTCATCTGATGTGACTTGGTCTGAGCTGAGAAATAGTCCTTGAGTAGCATGCAAGACCTGCTCATAGTTTACTAGTCTGTTTTTGATTTGGGTTGTAAGATCCTCTGTAAAGAACTCAAACTCGCGTTCCTTTTGGATCAAAATGTAGCTATAGAACATCCCAAATATGACAAATGTGATAACCAACGAGCTGCCAAGAGCTACAAAATCTAGGTGACTACTTTGCATGTCTCACTCAAAATGTTGCTATGCAGTATGAATAAAGTTTCGTAATAGTTGAGTTTTTAAAAAACCATTATTCGTTTTTTAGCACATATTTGTGAACACATCTATATAGATAAATCAGATTCCTATAGATATGCAAGAAAGAGAGGAGACAAGACGCATACAATTTACCGGAAAATCCTCCTATATAGTATCATTACCAAAGCAATGGATTATGGAGCTTGGCCTAAAACAAGGAGATCAGATCACCATAACAAGAGAGGGAAGATCTGCTCTGAAGATAATTCCTGCAAAAGAACAAACAAAACTATCCCAAGGAGAAGAAGCAATTCTAGAAATTGCTCGAGATGACAATAATGCAGCTATTATCAGAAAATTAATATCATTGTATTTTCTTGGCTACAAAACAATCCAGATAAAACCAAAATCCGACAGACTGCAGCCAGGACAAAGAAACGCAATCAAATCAGCAGTCAAAGGAATGCTGATGGGTGCAGAAATCATCTCAGATTCCATTGACGGCATAACGATTCAAGTCCTAGTTAATTTGCTAGAATTAACAGTTGATGGTGCATTCAAACGAATGCTTCACTTGGCAAAATCAATGCTAAAAGACTCACTTTTGGCAGTAAGGGAGGCAAACTTAGATCTTGCAAGAGAAGTAATTGATTCCGATGATGAGGTAGACCGATTTGGATTCTATATCATCAGGCAGTTGAAAATAGCTATTCAAAATGAGTACATGTTACGTGAGATGGGCTTTACAAACGCAAGGCAGTGTCTTGGATATAGATTGATTGTCAAGAACATAGAACGTACCGGAGACCATGCAGTGCTCATTGCAAAAGATCTGTTAGAATTCAAAGAATCCGTTAGAAAGGATGCAATGGATAAAATTGAGGACATTACAGATTTTGCAATCTCGGTATTAGATCAGGCATGCCTAGCATTATTCAAAGAAGACTTTGTCCAAGCAGAAAAGGCGATCGAAAAGGCATCAGAGTTATCAAAATATGAGAAAAAAATCCTTGAATCTGTCAAATCCATTAAAGATGAAGAAGAGGCATATCGCATAAGGAGAATGGCGGAAAACATTACTAGAATTGCGGAATACGCATCAGATATTGCAGAAATCGTATTAAACATGAATGTAGAAAAACTGTTAAGAAAACGACCATAGCAAGAAATACAATATGCTTAGCGCCATACTTGTCACATACGATAATGAAGATTCTATTCGAGAAGCATATGGCCTTTGTGAAGCGGCAGGTTACAAAGTCGACAAGCTAGTCAGGCAAAAATTCCTCAACAAATCAAGATATGGGATTGGTGAGGGCAAAATGCTGGAGATCAAAGAAATATCTGATAGAATAAGGCCAGACGTTTTAGTCTATGATGAAATACTCAAGCCAAGCCAGAACTATAATTTGGCATCAAAACTGAAAATCAACATATTAGATAGAGAGTCCTTAATCTTGGAAATATTTGAAAGACGTGCAACCAGCTCTGAATCACACTTGCAGATAAAACTAGCACAGTTTCGATATGAAATGTCGAGGGCAAAAGAAAAGGTAAGACTGGCAAAGATGGGCGAGCAACCAGGATTCATGGGAATTGGCATGTATGAAGTTGACTCGTACTATAACGATATTCAGAACAGAATGAAGTCAGTCAAGTCCAAGCTGGAAAAAATGGGAAAACAACGAGCGTTACACCGAGAGGCAAGAAGACGAGTTGGCCTCAAAACAATATCGCTTGCGGGTTATACTTCTGCAGGCAAAACAACTCTGTTTAATTTGTTAACTGGTGAGAAAAAACAGGAAAGTCCGGAGTTATTTACAACATTGTCCACCACCACACGTAAAGTTATAATTGAAAAAAATCCTGTCTTGTTTTCAGACACAGTAGGGTTCATTTCCAAATTACCAGCATACATGATAGAGGCATTCAAGTCAACACTTGAGGAACTCAAATATGCCGAAGTCGTAATTGTCGTAATTGATATTTCAGATTCAGAAATGGAATTGCGCAAAAAATACCGAAGCTGCCTCAAAACCATGGCGGATTTGGATGTGGACCAAGAACGAGTCATCTACGCTTTGAACAAATCCGACCTTGTACAGCCAGATGAGATTCTCAGTAAGGTAGAATTCATTGGGCTATCAAACAGCAAAAAATGGGTCCCAATTTCTGCAGTAACAGAACAGAATATTCCAAAATTACTAGAGCTGGTCAAAAAAATGATGGCAAATCCTCCACAGCAAATAAAAGAAATCCCAAGAAAACAAGACTTGACAAAGTTCTATGAACAAGATGACGATTGAAGTATTACGAATAGGACAAAGGCTAGTACGTGATGATAGAGTCACAACCCATGTTGCATTAGTTTCTCGTGCATTTGGCGCTTCAAAAATCTACATGAATGAAATAAATCCAGAAATCAAAGAAACCTTATCCAAAGTAAACAAGTCTTGGGGCAGTGACTTTAAAGTTGAATACATCGAAAACTGGAGAACACTGCTGAAATCAAAGAAAAAAGACGGAGCAAAAATAATTCATCTAACCATGTATGGCCAAAACATCAATTCTATACAGAAAAAAATATCACAAGAAAAACAAATACTAGTTGTAGTTGGTGCGGAAAAGGTTCCTCGCGATGTTTATGAAAATGCTGACTATAATGTGGCAGTTGGGAATCAGCCTCATTCTGAGATAAGTGCACTAGCCATAGTATTAGATAGAATTCAGAATGGAAGACAATTTGATGCCAAATTTGCCAATGCTAAATTGCAGATCATTCCATCAGAAAAAGGCAAACAAGTGATTGCAAAAAAATCCTAGCTTGATTGAACCCATCCGCCACAAGACGAACAAATTAGCATTCCTTCATCGTCTTCATATGTGGGCGAGCCTGGTGGACATTCGCATTTGGAGATCTCATCCATAGCATCAATTAAGGATGATGTTATTTTAGGTGCGTCGGCAAAAAAATAAACAATTGTTTAATAAATTATGTAAAATTATCAAAAGTACAAAGGATCAGTTACGAATTTCGCTATCGTTCTGCAAGCCTTGCCTGCTCTGAGCTAAAGACATCTATGACGTGCGATGCCAAACCTTCAATGTCAAGGGATTTGTCAGCCGAGATAAGCAAAGTCATTTTCGCTATTGGAAATGGGAAACTCAACAAAATTACCCTGTCCCTTCTTGCCGCTAGATAGTTGATTGGGCCCAATTCTTTGTCTAGCTCGTGTCTTAACGATATTTGCGAGATAAACTTCATGAATTGAGACAGTTTTTTCTTGTCATCTTCTAGCGGTATGATGTCTTCTTTAAATCCTCCTGCGACTAGCTTTCCATGTTCGTCTAGTATTCCTGCAAATCGTATGTCATGTTCTAGTGTAAGTTTTTTGCATTTTTCATCATATGTTGGATATCTGACTTTGCTTGTAAGCGACATGGATACGATATACCAATAACATATTTATGATAAATTATGAATTTTCTATTAATTTATCAGATATCGGAACATTATACTAAGCAAATATACATTATTACATCGTATAAATGAATAAAACTAGATATTTGTAAAGCAATTTGACGCCTAAAACAACAAATCAAAAGAGAATACTAGCTCATCTTTTTCTGTCATGATGTGTTATTGTAATCCAGAAGCTGACGCAATAGCCAATTAACCTGTACTAACATTGGTTTGCCGGTAGAACATACTGCTTCTGCCCTCAGCAAAAGATGTTACCTCTGTCAGCTTCGGTCTTTTGTTCGCAGATATTAAATATACAAAATGAATTTTCAATTTAATGGTAGAATCTTATGAAGACCCATTTGTTAGAATTTCTGCAATGATTGGGGGAGACGAATACCTCAAAGTTGCACGGGCATTACTAAAAGCAGAGGATGCAACAGACGAAGAAATTGCAAGTTCTACTGGTCTGAGAATCAACATGGTAAGAAAAGTTCTCTATGATTTGTTTGGTAAAGCACTAATCACAGGAATTCGTGTCAAAGATGAACGAAAGGGTTGGTTTGTGTACAGATGGCGTTCAAGAAAGGATGAGGTTGAGAATTTTATTGAAAACCAAAAGAAAAAGATCAACGAGCGACTACAGCAAAGACTAGACTATGAAAATTCGTCTCAGTTCTATCACTGCGGAAACGAGGACTGTCCAAGAATTACATTCGAGACAGCGTTGGAACAATTCTTCAAGTGTCCTAGATGTGGTGGTGTGGTAAACTTGAAGAAAAACGACAAGCTCAAAAAAGCACTAGAATCAAAAATAACCGACATTAGAAACGACATGCGTCGTCAGCTGTAATACAGTACAATTTCGTTATTTTGACGCACGACTTTATCCAAATGTAGTCTCAATGATTGTGTGATTTTATCAAATCCAGCTCCCTGTACCAAAGTTTTTGCATCTTTGCCTCCAACCAAATATGGTGCTATAGTTACAATTACTTGGTCAATTAGGCCCTGATTTACAAAGTCCCAGTTTGTAGTACCTCCGCCTTCTAAAAGTACGGTCTTGATATTTAGCTGGTGCAAGAATCTTAGTAATTGCTTGATGTCCACTTTTGTCTTTCCTGCAATTATGATATCGATTGGGAATTTTGCAAGTTTTGCCAAGTTTTTCTTTGGAGCTTTTTCTGACACTGCTACAATGGTTGGAGTTTTGCTAGACGTCTTTACTATTTTGGAGTTAGTTGGGATCTGTCCTAGTGAGTCTAGAACTATTCTAGTTGGGTTTTTGCCCCTGACAAGTCTGACATTTAACATCGGATCATCCTGAAGTACGGTGTTTTTGCCGACAAGTATGGCGTCTACCTTAGATCGAAGTCTGTGCAATCGCTTTTTGTCAATTCTTGATGAAAGTGCAGAATTGCCAGTTCTAGTAGCTATTTTGCCATCCAGAGATATTGCAGCAGAGAGTATTATTTTTGGCCTAGAGTTTGCCATGGACAATTTTACCTCCAATCATTACTGCAGAAATTGTAGATTCGCTTGCTCTATGTACTATACTTGCATATGGATTATGCATTGGCTCTAAATCCAGCGAATGTTTATCAAAAAATATTCCATCTGCCAAAAATCCAGGCTGAATTGAGCCAATTTTCTTGCCAAGCAGTCTACCACCGTTTACGGTTGCCATTCTGAGGATAATTCTTGGATCAATTCTCTTTTGGCTCAAACCCATGCTTGTCTTCCAGAGATACTCCATTTCCCGGAACATATCAGGTGAGTTTATCATAACATTGTCTGTTCCTATTCCTATTGTGCATCCAGCGTTTTGCATTTGAACAAAGTTTGGAATTCCCTCTGCTAGAGACGAATTTGCTCTTGGGCAAATTACAACTCCTCTAGTTCGTTTTGATACTTTTTTGAGATCAGATATGCCAGCATATGTCATGTGGATTAGAAAGTGTGGTTTTAGTAATAAGGCACGTTTCGTTTCTGTTTTGTTGGTGAGTTTTTTAGATATCAAAACACTTTGCTTTGTTTCAGAGCTGTGAATTGCACGGAGTTTTTTTGTCTTGGAATAGTACTTCAGAGAAGAATCACTGTTTTCATTTGCTCCAGAAATCCCAACACCGTCTGAGATTTTCAAAACACTAGCCAACGACTTTTTTGAATCATTAGATAATGGCAGATTTTTTTTAATTTGCTCTTTATCATGATATGATTCAACTCTGCCTAAAATAATTCCTCTAATTGGTACAAACTCTAATGCTTGTCTTAGTAATGCTACTCCTTGCGGCCCACCCTCCCTAAAATCAACAAATGTCGTGATTCCTTTTCGTATCATAGAATAGCACGCATTTTTCATAAACGAAACAAGGTGCTCAGATCTACTTTGTCTTAGAATTCTCTGCTTTGAACCTAAAACAGGGTGAATTTTACTATCAGGCGAGCCAGAAAGTGTGACATCTTTTGCTATCGAGTCCCCAATATGCGTGTGCATATTGATAAATCCAGGTACCAAAAGCAAACCTTCACAATCAATTACTTGGCTACTTTTTTGTCCTGGTTTGCCAAATACACTATTATTCACTGACAGATTAGTTGATCTAAGATACTTTAACTCATTTCCATAAAGAATACTGAGGTTTTTTAAAAGCATGACAGCTCATAGATTTCTGGTTTTTCTTTTTTGGCATCACGTATTTCACGAATTGTATCAAGGGATTTTGTTGCAAGCTTGACTGCTTCTCTAGCTGTTCTGCCTGTCCCAATTCCACAGTTAAAAGAAATACCAAACTCTTTTTTTGCAATATCCAAAAATTCCTGAGCGTTTTGTCTTGCGTTGTCTGTTGTTACTACCATGAAATTATCTCCTCCCATGAAGAACGATAATGATTTTTTTGCTAAAAAGAAATCCGACATTTTTGCATATATTCCAAATATTACAGAAGAGATTTCATATGGAGATTTTATCTTTCTTTGTGAAGTAATGTTTTCCACATCAAAGTGCATTATTGTCACTTTGCTATCTGCCTGCCCATTTACAAATCCAAAAATGTTATGTTCCTTATCCAATATTACCGGAGTTTGCTTGCCTTCGTATGCTTTTAGATTAGCATCAAATGGGCTATCTGCATATCCAATCGACATGGAAAGCTTCAATGACGACACCGCAGCCAGTTTTTTTTGAATTTCAACGTGATCTTGTATGGTAAGACCATTTGATATTACAAAAAACTCGTCAAATCTATTTGAAAAAACCAAGCAGTTTTTTTCTGAAAAGAGTTTTTGAATTTCTCTGTATAAATGAGCTTGAATCATTTGCAATTCGTGCTCTCTGTCAGAACCCAATGTTAGAGTCCATGGACCATATTCTGTTATCTTGATTATAGTGAGCTGAATCATTTGATTCTCTCCATCTCTTTTGCAATCTTGACTACAGCTTCTACTGCACGTTCTGCTACAGGTCTGATTCTGGCATATGCGTGACGTTCCTGCATTCCAGGACCAGAAATTCCAAGTGAGACGGGTTTTCTGTGCTTGAGAGATAGATCTGTTAGTGATTTTGCAGTGCTATGGGCAATCACCTCATCATGCTTTGTCTGGCCCTTGATTATTGCACCAAGTGTGACTACACCATCGATTTCTTTTTTTGATAACAACGAATCCACTATTATTGGCATGTCATATGCGCCAGGAACCATACAAGAATATTTGACAGTAACCTTGAGCGATTTTGCTTTTTCTTGAGCAATTTCTAGCATTTTTGATGTAATCTCACTATTGAATTCCGCAGTAACTATTGCAATATTCATCTAATGCACCTTTGAAAATTCCAAGAGTTCCTTACCATCTACAAATGGAATGGTGTTTTCCTTTGCAAATTTTAGTGCTTTTTCTGGTGTAAGAGCAGAGTATGTTTGCCCATCCATCATTTCACATATTGCAGTGACTGGAGTAAGATTTGCAAGTTTTGCCAGATACACTGACATTTCTGTGTGGCCCTGTCTTTTTGCGAGCAAGCCGTTTGAGGCTAGCAATAAAGGAATATGGCCTGGGGTGGTAAAAGCAGAAACAAATTTGGTTTTGGCGTCATCTGTGCTGTATAGTTCTGCCATCTCTTTTATGGTTAAAGCTCTGTCCTTGTCAGTTATTCCAGTATAGGTTTTCTTGTGGTTAATCGATATCGAAAATGTAGGATGATCTCCATATGGCGCAGTTCCCATGATCATTTTCTTAGAGTCAGAATCAACATCAATAGATCTTGATAAAATATGATGCATGTACTGCAGGTTTAGAGATTTTGCAAATGAATCTTCAATTGCAAGGCAGATTAGCCCTCCGGCGTTTTGTCGCATTCTAGAGATATGTTCAGGAGTTACAAATTGCGCAGCAACTACCATGTCTACTTCATTTTCTCTCTTACCAGAATCATACAACAGTACAAATTCACCGCGCTTTAGTGATGTAATTGCTTCGTCTAATGCCATTACATCAAGATAGATTTTGGCGTAATAAAAGTTTACTAATAAATTAGTAATTACTACTTTTCTGGTAGAAAATCATTCCTGTTTTAGGAGATATTTTCCAAGAATATCGGTTTCAATATTAATCTTGTCTCCCACTTTTCTTGTTGAAAAATTTGTTACATCTATGGTATGCGGAATCAGACAAACCGATGCAATATTTTTTTTCACATCAACTACTGTCAAGCTGATTCCATCAATTGCGATGGACCCCTTTTGTACAACAAAGCGTGCCAAGTTTTTTGGAATCTCAAACCAGATCTGAACTTCTTTTGGTTTTTTTTCTATTTTTTTTATCACACCAACACCATCAACGTGTCCTAAGACAAAGTGACCTTCTAATCTTTCGCCAACCTTTAGGCTTCGCTCAATGTTTACGATACCGCCAACCTTAAGATTTCCAAGATCAGTCTTTTTTGTTGTTTCTTCAATCATTTCAAAATTGCATTTTGATTTGTTAATTTCAGTTACTGTAAGGCATACACCATTTAGTGCAACGCTTTGTCCAGTTCTGAGTCCTTTGGAGTTTTTGCCAAGATCCACAGTCATTTTTATGGCGCTACGGTTCTTGGTGTTTTGTTTTATTTCTAGGATTTTTCCTATTCCTTCAACTATTCCCGTGAACAATTACTAAAATGATAGCACAACACTATAAAATGATTAAGTTTTAAACAGAATCAGTTTTTACACGCTAAACCCTTTGAACATATTATGGCATCTCCCATAATGGAGAAGATTCTCTTTGGAGTAGCAAAGCAATGGATAGCAGGCGATACAATTGATGATGCGTTAAGTGCCGCTCAGATTTCATACAAAAACGGCATGAGTGTCATAATTAACAAGCTAGGCGAGTACCATACGTCAAAAAACCTCATAGAAAATACCATGTCAGAATACAAAACCGTGATGTGTTCGTTTAGAAAATGGAAGGTTAGCGGCGCAATTTCTGTCAAACCAACCCAAATAGGCCTAATGAAAAGTAAAAGAGAATGTCTAACAAATTTGGAGATTTTGATTAGAGCTGCCTCAAAATCACAGACATTTGTCTGGTTAGACATGGAGTCTTCAGATCACACATATGAAACAATTCAGATTTATGAAAACCTGCTTGCAAGATATGAAAGATTAGGAATCGCCATACAGGCGAATTTGATTCGTAGTGAAGGCGATTTGGCAGATTTGCTTTCTATTGGTGGCAAAATTCGTCTAGTTAAAGGAGCATACCGAGAAAATTCTGATATTGCCTTCAAATCAAAACAAAAAGTCGATCAAAATTATCTACGATTAATGAAAATTCTTTTTGAATCTGGAAATGAATTTGGAATTGCCACACATGATGTGATAATGATTAACTCTGCTATAACACTAGCAAAAGAACACGAAAAAAAATTCGAGTTTCAAATGCTACGCGGAATTCGTGATGAGCTCAAGCTCAATTTGATAAGACGTGGATTCTCGTTGGCAGAATACATCCCATATGGGACAAATTGGCTTCCTTATTCGATTCGTAGGTTAAAGGAAAGAAAAAGAAACATCTTGTTGCTTGGAAGCGCTTTTTTGTCGCACAAAATTGGCACGTAGAAATCCTACTTGAACGTTATATAGAAAAAATGCGTCTTTGATGCAATGAAGACAATAGGAATCGTCTTGATTCTACTTGTTACAACGCTGGCACTACCTTTAGGGAATTCTTTTGCCGTACCAATATCTAGTCCACCAACAAATCTTGTTGCACAGAGTATCTCTAGCACACAAATCAATTTGTCTTGGAGTGCACCAATAAACGTCACACAGAATCTTGTAAGCGGCTACAGAATAGAGCAGGATGCAAGCTGCGATGGTAGCTTTGCTACACTAGTAGCAAACAACACATTAACGACTTATTCCAATATAGGACTGAATGCAGGAACATGCTATGCGTATAGAGTTCTAGCATTAAACCCAGAAGGTGTAAGTGCTCCATCAAATGTCGATTTTGATGTAACATTTACAGTACCAAATGCTCCAACTGGACTAACAGTTACTGCATCATCTGCAACATCGTTAAAGCTTTCCTGGGTCACACCAGCAGACAATGGTGGTGCAAACATAACTGGATACCAAATACAGAGAAACGGAACAATTCTAGTATCAAATACTGGCAATGCTAAGATAGCTTATGTTGATACAGGACTCAAGCCACTAACTTCTCAAACATATAGAGTGGCAGCATGGAACAGTGTAGGTCTTGGAGTATTCTCAGCAAACATGACTGCCAAGACATTAAACCAGACAGGAACTACATCAACAGACAAGCCGAATCTAGGCCAAGCTGTATCTGATTTTGTACACAAACGCAATGAACTACTCAAAAAACAACGCGAAGAAACCTTACGTCTCATACAACAGTGCCATGACAAGGCATTCAACGCTACTGGAACCGCACGAAAACAGATCAAAGAAGACTGTAGAGAAATGATGAATGAACTAAAGGACAAGTACAAGGAGATAAGGAGACAACTCCAAAAAGAATTCAAGATTTTCAGAGAAGATACAAAATCTCTTCTAAAGGAAGCAAAAAAGTCAGAACTCGTCACTAAAAAAGACATCAAAATAATAGAACGTGAGCTCAAGAATTTTGAAAAAGATTCTAAGAAAGAATCAAAGGAGCTCAGAAAAGATATCAAAGAATTACGCAAAGACCTCAAAAAAGAGCAAAAACAGAACAAAAAAGATCATAATAAAGACAAACATGACGATGATGACTAGCTTCTCTTTTTCTTATTTTTAGGTAGAAAATCAATAAACTAGCTTATCATTTATCATAATAGCTGACTAGTCTCTATCAATTAGACTAGGTAATCATAATCATGAAAACAACACATTGGGCTTATGAAGTTCGAGCCCCATTCAAAAGAGTCATGGCTTGGGACATTCTTTTCTTTGTCCTAGGCATTGGCGTCGGTGCCGGAATTGGTGCATTCCTAGCCACAAACTAGGAATTTTTTTCTTTTTCCGAAAAACTATTCTTTTAGCTTACTTTCCTGAAATATCTCAGATTCGTACCAGTTGTATCTGAAATAATCTAGACACCACTCATGAAACATTGCATCAATACTATAGAAAATCTCAGTTAGGTCTGCTTCACCTTCCGCGTTTGGAAACGAGATACTTGCTTCTCTTTCATTAAGAACTATTAGAGTCTGAATTGTCTTTTTCATTTTTCTTTCAATCAAGCCTTTTTCAATTAAATCATCGTAGTTAAGCTTGGCAAGAAGTTTTTTGCGTCCCTTGGGCACAACTACAGATTCCGATAAGATATAGTTGAATTTGATTCCTTTTTTGATTCTTTGTACTTTTGGCTCGATAATATCTAGTGGAATTTCAGTTAGAATTTCGTAAATGTATTGGTTTGCGTTTTTGTAAATTGATTTCCATTGTTCTAATACCTTTGATACTCCCTTAATGTGAGTATAGTTTGCCAGCTGTCCAATTCTCATAATGAATTTTGGTGGAATATCACCAAATGTGTGATCTTCAAAGTATTTTCTGTTTCTTGATAGAAATATGATAGATGGAGTCTGCGAGCATATGGTCTTGCCATATGTGGTAAGGGTATAGTATCCGTCCATGCTTTTTGCAATAAATCCACCATCCTCTAGCCTTGCAAAATTGCGGTGCACCTCCTGTACTGTGGCACCAATTTCTTTTGCCATGTTTGTTACCTTGGATTTTTTCTCTAATAGTTTGAATATTATTTGCAGTCTTTGCTGGCTTGATAATTCCAGAAAATTGTTTGCTGCCTCCTCGTACAGGTCAACCATATCCATTCTAATTAGCAACTAGGTAAAAAACAATAATGAGTGATTTTTTGACAGTCATACAGGTCTGCCTCGGAATTGCTTTGCTTGTATTTTATGAAACACATTATGTGAAGCCCCTATCGTAATGCTCGTAAATATTACACCGATTAAATTGCGAATTGTCATCTCCAAGTTTGGCTGTTTTGCAATTATAGAGCTGTCAAATATCAGATAGAAATCATCGATTAGCCAAAATGGAAGAGTAACCCAGGATACTATTCCTGCAAGCACATACCCAAGTCTAGTTTTGTTGTTTACAAATACAATCGATATGATTAACGTGGCAAACCATACACCCGAGACAACAAGCCAACCAATCTGGTATACATCCTGTCTGTCATCTAGCCAATAATACGTAGTCCCAATTGCGACCATTGCAAAAAGCGAGATCATTAGCAGTTTTTGGTTTAGAACAAAGCTAGTCCTGTTCTCTTTGATTTCTTCTGGAGGTGGATTTAGCCTCATTTCCTGCGTTGCAATGTGTATTGCTTCTCTTACAGATTTGAGAGGAATTGGCATTAGGGATCTGATGGAATCATTCTTTACTACAGTATCATGGACTAGGCTGTCAATTAATGGCCTTGCAAGAGATGCCTTTACGGGCGTTATGAGGTCCACCCAATATGAGGAAAGTCGAGTGGTCAGAAACGGAATTTGAATGACAAAAAGATTCTTGTTTAGATATGCGGAATACAGTCTCATGAGTTCTTCATAGGTGAGTCGCTCTGGGCCTCCTATGTCGTATGTTTTGCCCACAGTTTGTGGATTTTCCATACATCCAACCAAATATTCCACCACATCATCTACTGCTATTGGTTGTGCAAGTGACTTGACCCATCTTGGGCACACCATTATTCGCAAGCGTTCAACCAAATAACGGAGCATTGCATAAGAGCCGCCTCCCGCCCCTATGATCAAAGAAGCTCGAAGTTGGGTTAGAGAAATATTGCCAGAAGCGAGTATTTCTCCTACTTCTTTTCTGCTCTTCATGTGAGGGGATAGATCCAGATCTTCATTTACCAGTCCTCCAAGATAGATTACTCTTTTTACTCCTGCCTTTGTTGCAGCTCTAAGAAAGTTCTGTGCTTGAATTCGTTCTCTTGATGCAAATTCCTTCCACTGATTGTTGTTTCCTTCCATGGAGTGGACAAGATAGTATGCTACTTCGATTCCATCTAACGCATGCTCTAGCTGAGTTTGGTCAAAAAGATCCGCCTTCACATATTCTAGATTATTGTCATTTTTTCTTTGATTACGAGATAATGCTTTTACTGAATAACCTTTTTTTATCAAGGAGGAAAGAAGACGCGATCCAATAAAGCCAGTTGCTCCCGTAACCAAAATGTTGTAAGGTTTGCTCTGAACAAATTGCAGAGTTTGACTAGATTGATTCAATTATCTTGTGCACCTAATGGTGATTTTTCCATGGTGTGATTTTGCATCTTAAGATATAAGATAGTGATAAAACTACATACTAGTGCTAATCACATGCGCATCACTGACGTAATAATAGCAAGCACGCCATAAAATTAGCACTAGGTAAATTAGTTAGCACCATTTATTAATTTGAAACAGGCAAAACCTCACAATGGTGTATCTCAGAGCAAAAACAGTAAAGGGTGAAAAGTATCTTTACCTAGTAAAAAGCGTCTGGGATTCAAAAAAGAGCACATCAAAGCAAGAGACCATCAAGTATCTGGGCAAGGCGGCAGAGATCACAAAAGATGACATACCGCCAGATTATAGAAACGACAGGAAAATTCTTGCATATCTTTCATCTATAGACACTATCTCCATAACAGAAAAGGAAGAGTTGCTCACAAAGCTAAAAGGTCAGCTGTATCGCTATTTGATAAAAGGAGATTTTGATTCAACAAAACAGCTATATGATACATATTCAGTCACATCTGGGTCTGCAAGCTTTTTTGAGAAGATTCTCACACCAGTAATGTATCAAATTGGAGACATGTGGTCAAAGAATCAGATCGGAATTGCCGACGAGCATGTTGCAAGCAATATAGCAAATACGCTTGTCAAGATGATAAACAGCAAGTACGTAGATATTCCTACAAAAAAGAAAATTGTGATTTGTGTACCAGAAGGCGAAGAGCACAATCTAGGCGCAAACATTTTGGAGACCCATCTTAGCAGTATCGGACACAGAGTTTACAATCTCACTCCGACAGAGCCTCATGATTCAATAGCTAACTTTATCGAATCAGCAAAACCAGATTCTGTGATTATTTCCATAACACTAGAAGACAACATAAAACCAGGTCAAAGACTAGTCAAGAAGATAATAGATCGCAGAGATATTCCAATTTTTGTAGGCGGTCAGGCCCTAAAGGATGAACACGTACAATTTGAACATGCGCAGATAATTCGAGATTCCAACCTCAAAAACATAGCAAAACTAGTGACGAGTAAAAAATAGCCAAAACCTAGATAGAAATATCATCAGTTTTTGATACTTTGGCATAAAGAAGGAATTATGTTTGTCTTACAAGTAGGTTTTTTGGAATTTTCTGGTCAGCCCTTCTAATAATAAAAGCACGTCGTTAAGAGTTTGTTTGTTTTGTCTATAATCAGATAAAATCATTAGAATTTTTGATTTTTCTTCTGCAGAGAGATCTTTTTTGAAATAACCGAATATTTTTTGCAGGACATTTGCATGTAGTTTTGTTGTAGGTTCATTTTTTAGCAGAATTTCCAGATTTTTGCCATATTCATCAAGCAGTGTCTTAAATGGAAGAATTTTGTGGTTTGCAACAATGTTACCGAGTAATCTGATACGATCTGGGCTGTGAGCCATAAGTAGAAATTTGTTGATTGAATGAAAATACACTAAATCTGAATTAGACTTAATTTCTGAGAATTCTTTTTTCATAAACTCAGAGATTTGCGAATTAGTCAATAAATCGCCATTGTTTTTTGCTGTAACCATTAAAATCACTGATTTGCATTTCCCATTCTACTCGTATAGTCATTGGGGGCCAAGTTTTGGGCTTCAGAGTTTTTGGCAAGAAGATATTCCATGTTTGCGCTAATGGTTTTTTGAATATAAGCTCAGTTTGGAAATCGAATAGGTTAGCACTAGGTTGATTTTTTATCATCATGCTAAATGTATGATCAGGCATCATAACCTGAGCTAAAAATCAAGAAAGAACAATCTTTTTCAACATCATAATTAAAAAAATGATGAATTCATTAGATCAAGTCTGTGATAATTTGTAGATTATCAAATTCATCCTGATTATCTGCAATGAAGTCGGTAATTTCATTTGAATCAATTTCAATCCATTCAGATTCCCCAGCAAAGGTCAAAAAATCTTCCACCTGTTTAGATCCTGTAAATGATACGAGGATTTTTTCACCTATCCTTTCTCTGGACGATGGAAGCAAAATTGCCTTTCCATATCGTCCTTCATGTTGAATATTAATTATGTATTCATTGCCTAAAAGCTCGGCTTTTCCAACAAAGTAGCTCTCTTGTATGTCTAGTTTTTTTATCTTGAGATTGTATTTCATAAAGTAACTAATTGCTTTTGCTTAATAGGCTGTAACTGCAGAAATCCAAAGTTAGCACTAGCATATTATTTTAGCACGAGTTAAATTCAAAAAAAGCTGTTATATCATGATGGAAGAATTTGATCCAAAATATGCATTTGTGGCATCTGATAGCATGGATTTGGTAGTCAAGATTGCGAGATTTGTCGGCAGACAGTACATCAGTATAATAGAATCAATTAGACGATCTATTGCTGAGTCAGAGCAGTAAATTCTCCAGATGCAAATTTTTCCTAATGAGTTAATGGGTCTTGACTCGATTATCTTGATTATGCACGATTCTCTTGTCACAATCGAGACGAATTTTTGTGTAAAACCTCAAGGTCTGTTTTGCCATCAGATACAATATATGGCATATGAGTCAGCGGTTTGTGCATCTTTTTTGGCCTGTGTCTTGCCTTTGAGTGTAGTCGAGATGCGGCAGAAGTTCGCTCTGCTTTGTATGTGATATAGATACCTTTCAGAGTCAACATTCCAAACGTTTTGCATTTTATTTAAGTGTGGATTAGTTAGTGCCAACTTGGAGAAAAAATTAACACTAGATGAGATTTTTGTCACTAGTTTATATAGTAAAAAAACAAAACAACGCCAATGATAAATCAAATGACACAAAACAACACAATCAAACTTCTTGCACTGATAATTGGAGCTAGTCTCATTCTCAGCGTTACACTATCAACTAGTGCATTTGCAGAGGAAAAAAAAGACAAGAAAAAAGATACAAAAAAAGACACCAAGAAAGAATCCAAAAAAGATTCTAAAAAAGACAAGAAAAAGTTAATCAAACAAACGATTAAAAAACCAAAAACAATGAAAACATCAGCCGTTTCATCTAATGCAACAACTACAAACATTGCAGCAAAACTACAACCAACGCAGATGCAAACAGTCGATGATGCATTACAAGACAAGTTGCAGGCTTGTAAACAGAAAGAAACACAACGAGAGCAGTATGAATGTGAAAAGGCACTGAAGTCAGGCAATGTTAACGAGGAATTCAAATCAAAATCAACAAAGACAGTTATCGGCCCAATTACATTCTATTATGCTGGCGCCACAGTAGAAAAAACCGGCGGAAAAGACATTGTAAACCTGAAATTCCTAGTTGAGAACACTGGTTCCAAAGAGAACATAGCACTGTACTGTACGGGGCCTGCTGCTTGTAACTATGATGTATCTGATGGCACTACAACATACAAATATTCTGCGCAAGACTTTACCAACGGCCAAATAGTGCTAAAGCCAGGCGCATCAAGAATGTTCAACATGCTCTTTGGTCCGGCAATTGGCTATGGCAGCTATATTGACTTCAAATTCGATCCGTCAAAACAGTACACATTCAACATAAAAGAGTCATGGGGTTCTGGAAACATTCCATTGAACCTAAAATAGACCTTTTTTATAATTATATTTTCAGCAAGATATTTTGATTTATCATACTGGTGTCAAGATTGATTTCAAAGCAATTTTAGTTATAATAATGAAACCAACATTATACTACATGATTCAAAACACTAGTGAGGATAAAAATAGTAGCTCAAAATTGGTAGAATTATTATTGGACAAGTTTTCAATTAAAACTCCCAATCAAATTTATTCAAATCTTAATGTATTAATTCTACGAATAATTAGTTAAGGATTTGAACTCAACAAAAAGCTAAATAATTCTGTCAGGCATACAAAACCCAAGAATTGAAGGACAAATCTAACACGAGTTCTCCTTCAATGGTAAAAGGGACACAAACCTTGGATTGTGGTCACCTCGAGGGCCTGTATAATTTTCATGAAAAAATTTCATCAAATTCATGCGTAAATTTCTGCAAAATTTGAGGGATTGAAATCTGGGATTTCAGGTTTTCAAAGGGCGTAAACTTAATTTTGGATATGCAGAAATGAAATGCTGAATTCAAATCTCATAACCCGATTCATTTCAGGGTGTATATAGTTAGGACGCTAGATTTTGCACAAATTAGGTTCCCCATCTATTATACAGATGATGTTCAATGTTGAATTGATCTAAACATTTGCCAACTATGTGATCGATCATTTCGTCTAATGATTTTGGCTTTGTATAAAACTCTGTAACTGGAGGAAGTATGACAACCCCAAGTCTTGCTAGTTTGAGCATATTATCTAGGTTTATTGCAGTGAGTGGCGTCTCCCGTGGAACCAATACCAACCGCCTTGATTCTTTTAGTGTCACTCCAGCAGTTCTAGCTACTAATGTTTCATCATAACCATTTGCTATACTTGACAAAGTCTTCATTGAGCATGGAATTATTATCATGCCGTCAGTTTTGTAAGTGCCACTAGATGTTCCTGCAGCTAAATTGGAATCATCAGAATAGAGGGTGGCTAGTTTTTTTACTTTATCAAAGACAAAACTTGTTTCCATTTGGAGACATTTTTTTGCCCATTCTGTAAATATGAGATGTGTTTGTACATTACAATCCTTGAGAACTTGGAGCATTCTGACACCATAAATTACACCCGTACTTCCTGTAATTCCAATTACCAGTTTCATCTATTTGCGGGCCTGCCTTTGAATTGATACGATTGTATTTTATGAAATACGTTGTGCGAGCTTGCGATGGCCAGCATTGCAGCTCCAACACCAACAAAATTTCTAATTGTCATGTACAGATTTGGTTGTTTTGCCATTATGGATTGAACAAATACAATATAGTAATTATCAAACAACCAAAAACCAAGCGTAATCCATGATAATACTCCGGCTATAAGATAGCCAAGCCTTGTCTTGTTATTAACAAAAATCATTACGCTAATAATTGTAATAAACCAGAACGTCGATGCAGCAATCCACGTATATTCATAAACATCCGATCTGTCATCAAGCCAATAATATGTAGTTCCAATTATTGACATTCCAACAAGTGATGCCATCAAAATCTTTTGGTTTATTACAAAGCTTGTTCTGCTTTCTTTGATTTCTTCTGGCGGTGGATTCCTTTTCATCTCTTCTGTGGCAGTGTGAATTGCTTCTCTTACAGATTTTAGACGGAGTGGAATTATTGTTTTAATGGAATCATCCTTCACTATTGTGTCATGAACAAGACTGTCAATTAGTGGTCTTGCAAGCGAGGCCTTTACAGGAGTTATAAGATCAACCCAGTATGAGGATAATTTTGTGGTTAGAAACGGGATCTGAACAACAAAGAGATTTTTGTTAAGATACGCAGAATATAGCCTCATCAAACTCTCATAAGTGAGCTTTTCAGGCCCTCCAATGTCAAAAACCCTCCCAGACGTTTCAGGATGCTCCATGCAGCCAACTAGATAATCTATAACGTCATCTACTGCTATTGGTTGGGCCAAGGATTTGACCCAACGTGGGCACACCATTATTCGCAATCTCTCGACCAAATATCGCAGCATTGCGTATGAGCCACCGCCAGCACCAATGATCAGCGATGCGCGTAGATGTGTTACTGGAATTTGCCCTGAGGCTAAAATCTCGCCAACCTGTTTTCTACTTTTCATATGTGGTGATAGCTCAAGGCTTTCGTTAACCAAACCGCCAAGATAGATTATTCGTTTGACGCCCGTCTTTGTAGCGGCTTTGAGAAAATTCTGAGCTTGCGTTCTTTCCCTTACTGCAAATTCCTTCCAGTGTTTTTTGTCTCCTTCCATGGAATGCACCAGATAGTAAGCTGTATCTATTCCGCGCAGAGCAATCTCTAATTCTTGCTCATTTAAAAGATCCGCTCTCACAAATTTTACGCTGTTCTTTACTTCACTGGTTTTTCTTGATATTGCCTTAATGGTACAGCCCTTTTTTGTCAAGGCATTTACAAGACGTGAGCCAATGAATCCTGTAGCACCGGTAACCAATATGGAATACGGCTTAAGCTGGTTACTTGATTGACTGTCAAGTTCCTGTTTCATTTTATCTCAACGCCCCCAATCTTTGATTCTTTTTGCGATTTACTGATCTGCCAACAAGTATGGTGATCCCACCTATCACTGACCACAATAATCCGCCCAATACGAATGGATCACGCATAGCTAGCATTGATGGTGCGACCACGAGAAGTCCTACACCCAATCCAAGGAGAGCCATTCCTACAATTATCAAAAATCTATCCAATTGACTCACCTCCCTCACGACTTGATACACGATTCGCTAGAATTTTTTTGATTGAGATTCCGTTCTGATTCATTGATTTATGTTTTCAAATTTATCATATAAACTAGTGATAATATTGATATCTAGTGCTAACAATAATCAATTCTGAGCATACTGACAGCACAGCGACTCAGGATAATAGATAATTAGCACTAGATATGTTAGTTAGCATTATTTATTAATTTGAGAAATAAAAAAGATCATTGGTTTATCTTCGCGCCAAAATCGTCAAAGGTGAAAAATATCTTTATCTTGTAAAAAGCGTTTGGGATCCTAAAAAAAATACTTCAAAACAAGAAACCATCAAGTATCTTGGAAAGTCTTCAGAGCTTACCAGAGATGATATTCCTCCAGATTATAGAAATGATCCAAAAATAATCTCGTTTCTTGCATCCGATGAAATGTTGTCAGTGACTAAAAAAGACGAATTGCTTTCAAAGATAAAAGACCAGTTATATCGCCACTTAATCAAGGGAGATTTTGATGGTACAAAGCAATTATGCGATGATTACTCATCGAGTTCTGGATTTGTAAGTTTTTTTGAAAAGATTTTGACGCCAGTAATGCACCATATCGGAGAAATGTGGCAAAAAAACAAAATCAGTATTGCAGATGAACACGTTGCAAGTAATGTCGCAAATATTCTTGTTAAAACGATACAGGAAAGAAATTCAAAATTGCCAACAAAAAAAAGAGTCGTAATCTGTGTGCCGGAAGGTGAACAACACAATCTTGGAGCAAACATGATTGAGACATACCTTTCTAGCCTCGGATTCAAGGTCTACAATCTGACTCCAAGTGAACCACATGACTCAATTATCAGTTTCATAGAAAATATCAAGCCAGATGCAACTCTTGTTTCATTGATTCTACCAGATAGCGTCAAGCCTGCACAAAGGCTTGTAAGGAAGATCTTGCAAAGATCAGATGGAGATGTTTTTGTAGGTGGTCAGGGAGTAAATGAAAGGATGAAATTCGATGGAGCACAAGTCATGGCCAGCAGTATGAAAAACCTCGCAAGAACGCTCAACGCTAAAAACAGGTAAACCTAGCTGCTTTTTGTTAAATCAGATGGATCCAAAGTAACTTTGGAATAAAGCAGAAAATATGTCTGTCTTATAAGGTATGTCTTTTGGAATCTTCTTGTCATTTCTTCTAAATACGAGAGAACCGACTCGAGACTTGCTTGGCCCAGCCCATAATCTGAAATCATCTTTAGAATCGAAGATTTTTCTGCGCTGGTGAGATCTTTTTTAAAATAACCAAAGATTTTTTGTATTACATTTGTATGAAGTCTTGTGGTTGGTTCTTTGCCGAGTATCAATTTGAGCGCCTCCCCATAATTTTCCAAGAGAAATGGTAAAGAGGATTTTTTCTGATTTGCTACCAAAAATCCTAGCTGTCTTGTATAAAGTGGATCGTGCGACATTAATAGGAACTTGTTAATGGAATGAAATTTTATCAGCTCGTTAATGTTTCTGCTATTTTTTACATCCTCAAAATTTCTAATCACGAAATCAGTAATTTCATGATGTGTTAGTTTTTGGTAATTTTCTTTGCTGACATGCAATGTAAATGAAGTACAAAATCAATATTTAAGGCAAAGCATGATTATGTTTGTTTTACCACTAGAAATTACAATCTTACCGGCTTTTTATCATGCATGGCGCAACAATCTGTATGACAAGTAAATCAGGGAATAAAGGCAAAAATGAGATTTCTTATCAAACCTCCCTTTTCTTATTTACAAGAGATCTACGTATACATGATAATGTTGGTCTGCTTGAGGCCTGTAAAAATTCCCATAAGGTAATCGCCTGCTTTGTGTTTGATCCAAAAATAATTGAAAACAAACCATCAAGACCAAACCACAGAATACAATTTCTGCTTGAATGTATCGATGATCTAAATGCTGAGTTAGTAAAAAGAAAGGCCAAGCTGCATCTCTTTTACGGCAATTATGATGCCGTTATTTGTCAATTAAATAAAAAGCAAAAAATTGATGCAGTTTTTTTAAACACAGATTACACACCGTTTAGTAAAAAAAGACAAAACAACATTTCAAAATTTTGCAAACAAAACAACATAGCATTTAATCAATATCTAGATCATCTGCTTTACGATCCAAATCTGGTCAAAACCAAAAATGGGACACCATACACTATATTCTCACAATTTTTCAGAGCTGCGATTCAGCTTCCAGTATCAATTCCACAAATGAATAATTTTACAAATTTTGATCGAAATCAACTTGGACTAGATATCAACACATGCAGGAGATTTGTAAAAAATTCGCTACGTCTTGCATTAATTGGCGGAAGAAAAAATTGCTTAAAAATATTGGAAAGAATTCCTGATTTTGAAGATTATCTTAGTGAACGAAACTATCCTGCACGCAATGGAACTACAATGTTTTCTGCATACGGCAGATTTGGATGTTGCTCAATTAGGGAATTGCATCATGCCATATCTGGAAATCTTGGCAAAAACCATCCATTGATGACAGAAATCCATTGGAAGGAATTTTTTAGTTACATTTTATACCATTTTCCACATGTGACCAACACTAGTTTCAAGAAAAAATATACAAATATTGCATGGTCTTTTAATTCAGCCCATTTTGAGGCATGGAAAAATGGTCGAACTGGATTCCCAATAGTGGATGCTGGTATGCGCCAACTAAACAAGACTGGGTTTATGCACAATAGGGTTAGAATGATCGTCGCCTCGTTTCTGACTAAGGATCTCCACATTGACTGGAAGAAAGGAGAACGATACTTTGCTGAGAAACTATTGGATTATGATCTGGCAGTGAATAATGGAAATTGGCAATGGGCTGCATCAACTGGTTGTGACGCACAACCTTGGTTTAGAATATTCAACCCGTGGTTACAACAAAAAAAGTTTGATCCAGACTGTAAATATATCCACAGGTGGATTCCTGAGCTTAGGAAGCTATCAAAGGATCATATCCATAATATGCATATCAAATCGTGCGCTGACAATTACCCAGCACCAATAGTTGACCATGTTAAGGAGTCAGAGATCACAAAACAAGTTTTTCAAAACATCACATAGATGCAGGAATAAACTCGTCAATATTTGATTTTGAAATTTTGATTTCTGGGAACGCGGTTTGTATCATTTTTGCAATGTAGCCCAGAGAAGCTTTTACACCGTTTGTCTTTTCTGGGTCAGTTCCAGGAAATAACCTAATTGTTGTTTTTTGTTCTTTTGCAATTATCTCTATTAGAAATTGCTGGTTTTTATCATCAATCACTACTGTAGGAACCAGTGCTACTTTTTTGTTCTTAGATAAAAAGAAATCATTTAGTTTGATTATGTAGGGTTCCATTGTTACAAATGGAACAAAATCAGCATAAAGAGTATCCAAGCCTATTGTTTTATCAAAGACTACATGAGGCATTTTAGTTTGTTCCTGATGCACGATGTCTTGCTTTTGATCTCAGTCTGGCACCACAGCAAGGGCAACACACTGTATCTACTCGTAGATACAAGGAGCAAATAGTGCATCGTTTTTGTCCCACGTCATATCTGAAACCGTTTGATGTTCGTTCCGCTTTGTAATCCATACAGAATCCTTTGCATAATGTGGACATGACAATACTATTCTTGATTTTTATTTAAGCCAAGAATGATCTTTCTTCCTAGTGCCAATTAGTATGGCAGAGCAATTTGAGTTATAATAATAAAATCAACATAATATTGTATGATTCAAAACGCTAATGAGGATAAAAGTAACCCTAAATTAGTAGAATTACTATTGGACAAGATTTCAATCAGAATTCTCCAATCAATCTCTACAACACCCAAATCGATCAATATGATAAAGGATGATACGAAAATTCCAATTACAACAATATGGAGAAGAGTTCGATTTTTAAAAAGAAATAAAATAATAAAACAGACTGGTGGGTTTGGGCCATCTAGTAGAAGATATTACTTTTATCAAAACTCTATTTCATCAATCAATGTTATTTTTAGCCAGTCATTAAGTGTTAAACTAGTAAGAAAAATCTGAAATCATATCATTTGATTTTTTTCTAGTTATTTCCAAGTTTTTACCTGTGAAAATTCTAGACAAGCCAGGTTTAGCGTCTCTTCCAAGTTTTGCCAGTGGTTTTCCCTTACTCAAAACCAAAAGGGTGATATTTTTTTCTGAAAGACCTTTTGCGATTCTCTTAAACCGATTAATTCTAAATAAAAAATTCTGGACTGAGTTCAGATTATCTGAGAATAGCTCTATTTTCCTCTCATTTCCCCGAGACTCAATCCGAACAAAGGGTTGGGAATCATATGAAATCTCAAGAGTGCCTGATTTTATGTAAGACAACAATTGAGAGGCGAAATCATATGACATTCTAATTCGCCGTGATTGTCAGTTTTCCATTGAGGGTAACTTTGCCGGTAGGTACTGGGCCATTTTGGCCGTTCTTTTCACCAATCACTGCAAGATCTCTGAAGTCATATGAGATTGATGCGTGTTTTTGGGTCAGTTTTTCGAATACCTCAGATAAAAGGCTTGCCCATTCTTGTTCTTCTGTCATAATGTCTTTTTTGCATTATAATATTTAAAATAGTGATAAAGTTAGTCCCTAGTGGTAACTACGTTATGAAAATTATAGTGATAAACGAGTTCAAGCTAGAGAACACCTTATAATTAAAAAATTGAACTAAATGTTGTGAAGAATGGTTCAATAATTTTAGCTTCAATTCCTGTGATTCTCTTACTAATCTACGGATCGGATGTAGCAATAGAGATGATGTCAAGAAATTCATTTTTGGGAATTGATGATCTGTCGCGGGGATTGTTTCTTGGTGGTCCAGCACTGATTTTACCAATTATCGCAAACTATGCTGCAAAAAAAGATCTATCTTGGCCATTGTCTGCCATGATACTATCAAGTGGAATATTGATTGTTTTAGGAGGTATGGTGATGAGTGCTGACTATATTCTAAAGCAAAGCATGCAAGAGTCAACACAGGATATTACTTTAAGAGAAATGGAATGGCGTTCTTACGATCCAGCATTATTTGAGGTGGGAATGTTAATCGGCATAGGAGGATTTCAAATATTGCTCGCAGTAAAACGATTAAGAGTTATCTCTAGTTTAGCTCCCGGAGTTTAAAATAGCAATTTCTAAGTGATACATCGGTTATTCCAAATTCTTTGGCTATTTTTGACTGCGATATTGGATGTAATGTTTTTAGAGATATTGCATAAATTGCAGCACCGGCTAAGGTTGCGGGATTGAATCCAGAGAATCTTGATTCCTTCCTTGCTTTAGACAAAAGTAAAATCACGTCTCTTTTGGTTTTTTCCGACAAGTCAAGATTATTCCCTAGTCTTTGAAGTATCATAATTGGATTATGAAATGAGGTGTTTATTCCAAGACCCAAAAACATCCTTTTGTAACCCCGAAAAAACTGCTTTCTATTGATTTCTTTATTTTTGAGGATTTCACTAATTTGTCTTGGTGAGCCTAGTTCATTACACGCAATATAGACGGCCGGAAAGACAAGTTTTGTAATGGATCCTCCAAACCTGATTCTTTTTTGATATGCCTTTCTATACAAGTAAGCAGCGTATTTAGAAATCCCATCGGACAGTCCAAGATTATCACTGAGTTTTCTTAATAGAAAAAAACCATCCCGAAATGCAATGCTCTCTGATTTACTTTTTGTATCTATTCTTCGTAGCCGATTGAAGAGGACTTTGGTAGGATATGGAAGATAGGCTGCTGAGTGATCCCTGTTTTGAGGTGGAATACTAGAAGAATTTCCAAGATCAACAATTAGTAATCTATCATCAAAAAACTCATTAATTTGGATTCCTCCAGATGGTTCTATATTTCTCAATATTATTCCACAATCTACACATACTGATTCATTTGTAGTAAAATCAAAAAAATCATTGTTATGTTTACATACATTTTCAATATTTACAGTGTTAATTTTTTTGTGCACAAAAGTAATTAGATAATTTTGATATTTTAGGAATGCCAAAATAAAAAATATTATTGAGGTTTTACCACTAGGAAAAAAATTACTGCTCAGTTATTATTGTAGAAATGTTTAATTACTTTATGTTGGAATCAAGCTTTAATCGCAAGCAGTTATTGGCTTCATGTCCATTTTGCAGACACCCTACTTTGTTTGCAACCCATGTGAAGGGGAAAAATATAGTTGAAATACTAGCATGTAAGAGTTGTAAAGTTGTTTTATCAGTTGATAAACTCAAGAAAATACTGTGGTCTAATTAATTCCATTATTCAATTTACATTTGACTAATTATCAAACCAAAATTTTTGACAGTTATAGCACTGAATTTTTCTTCGTACAGATGTATGCGCTTTTCTGATTTCTATTATTCCAAAATCCATTGAGCCGCAAGTTGGACATCCATCATCACGCAGTATTTTTGATTTGAGAAATTTTGGAATTGTATTTTTTGCTGTAACCATTAAAATCACTGATTTGCATTTCCCATTCTACTCGTATAGTCATATTGAAACACTTTATTTGTAATAATTTCAAGTGCAACCTCTTTATCTGAATTATCCAAAAGAAATTTTTCTAGTCTAGGGTTTTTTTGCCCAAGATATTTTCTTATTAGTAATGAAAGAATGTTTTTTCCATCTTCAGGCTTGATATTACAAATTCCATTTCCTCGTATACCTCTATAGGGAGGCTTGTCAGAAGCTATCTCAAATCCACATGCGGGGTTTTTTTCAAGGTACCCAACAATTTTTGCATTTTTCTTTGTGGCACAGTAAATTCTTCCATCTATTATGCTAAACCAAAGCGATAGTACACATGGATAACCATTTGTCGATATGCAACCTATTCGAATTGGGATCCTTTGTTCCTCAAGCGACATGATAATAGGAGTGGGGGCCAAGTTTTGGGCTTCAGAGTTTTTGGCAAGAAGATATTCCATGTTTGCGCTAATGGTTTTTTGAATATAAGCTCAGTTTGGAAATCGAATAGGTTAGCACTAGATGAGATTTTTGTCACTAGTTTATATAGTAAAAAAACAAAACAACGCCAACGATAAATCAAATGACACAAAACAACACAATCAAACTTGTTGCACTAGTAATTGCAGCTAGTCTCATTTTCAGTGTTACACTATCAACTAGTGTATACGCAGAGGAAAAAAAGGACAAGAAAAAAGACGCAAAGAAAGATTCCAAAAAGGATTCAAAAAAAGACACCAAGAAAAAGACAGTCAAAAAAACTGAGACAAAACAAGAAGCAAAACCAACCGCAACCAATGCAACAACAATAGATCCAATGCAGCAAAAACTTGCAGAATGCAAGGCAAAGCCAAACCAGCGAGAGCAGTACGAATGCGAAAAGGCACTAAAAGCAGGCCAAGGAAACGACGAATTCAAGTCAAAGGCCACAAAAACCATGATTGGCCCAATTGCATTCTATTATGCAGGAGCTACAGTCGAAAAAAGCAGTGGCAAAGACATTGTCAATCTGAGATTCCTAGTAGAGAACACCAATCCCAAAGACAATATCGCCTTGTATTGTACAGGTCCTGCATTTTGCAACTATGATGTATCTGATGGCACTACAACATACAAGTACGCATCTAATGACTTTACTAATGGTCAAATTGTGTTAAAACCAGGAGCATCTAGGACGCTTAACATACTCTTTGGCCCTGCAATTGGATATGGTAGTTATGTGGACTTCAAGTTTGATCCAACCAAACAGTATGTATTCAACGTAAAAGAGTCATGGGGTTCTGGAACCATTCCATTGAACCTAAAATAACCCCATTTTCTTCTCATATCATCTTTGAATCAGAAAATAACCGTGAACCCACTTGATGTGTTACTATGGAATGGCAGACATTCTGGCAGAGATATTGTCAATATTTATTCAAAATTTTCCCCCATGATGAAGATAGGTGCAGACACAAAAATGCTTAATTTTGGTCTGTGGAAAAATTCTCCCACGTTATACGATGCACAAAAAGAAATGTCTCAATATATCACAGAATTTGGCGAATTTAATTCGGCAAAAAAAATCTTAGATGTAGGAAGCGGTTTTTGCATTCCTGCAACAATTTGGAAGGAGAAAAATCCGAAATTGGATATATTTTGCATGGATTTGAATTTTTCTGAGCTCAAAAATGGCAATAACCACATAATATCGCAGATAAACTCATCATCAAGTGAAATTCCATTTTTCGATAAATCATTTGACAGAGTGATAGCACTAGAATCAGCCCAACACTTTGTACCGCTAGAAAGGTTCTTTGTAGAAGCAAGGAGAGTTTTATCTGACGATGGTAAACTAGTTTTGGCAATTCCCGTAATAAAAGAGGGATCTCTGCTCAAGCTTGGAATATTAAACATAACATGGCTTTCAAAAAAATACACAGAATCCTACATAAAAGATACGATAAAGAATACAGGGTTTATCCTCAGAAAAGAAGAATCCATTGGAAGTATGGTGTATGAACCATTTGCTGATTACTATATCCAGAATAGGAAATCACTAAAAGAAAAGCTAATCACTACATATTCTAAAAGAATTGAAGATCTGGTTTTCAGATCCATGAAAAAAATGAAAGAAATCTCTGAGAAAAAAATAATTGATTATCTGCTATTTAGCTTAGACAAGTCTAGCTAGTGACTTTTTGTGCAAATTTTGTTGTTTCTAGGCTCAGTTCTGTAATTCCAACCTTGGTAGAGCATAATTGAGGAAAAACTATAACCATCAGAATAAGAGTCAAGCTCAGCTCTAATTATTCTAATTTTTTGGCAGCTCTAAAAGTGCCTTTGCCTGTTTGTAATGAACCTCGTCAATCATTTTACCATCAACTACTGTAGCCCCCTTTCCTTTCTTAGTAGATTCTTCATAGATGGTACATACTTTGCGCGCCCATTCTATTTCAGATTTGTTTGGTGCAAACAATTCATGTGCGGATGCGATTTGATCTGGATGTATGATTGATTTTCCGGAATAACCAAGGCTTTTGCCAATCATACAGTCTTGTCGTAGACCATCCAAGTCCTTGAGATCTTGCCAGATCGCATCTATTGCCAGAATGCCAGCTGCTCTGGCATCTAGCGGGATTTTTGAACGGGCATATTTTGCACCCTCTGGCTGTTTTGTGTATTCAATTCCCATATCGTTTAACAAATCAAACACACCAAATACAACTGCTGGAATTCTTTTGTTAGATGATGCAATATCATATGTGTTAACCACACCTTCTGCAGATTCAATAGATGGTATTACAAAAATCGGTTTTAGTTTTCTTTTCTTTTCTAGATTACTGATAATTTTTATTATTTTATTCAGCTCTGCGACATTATTTACTTTAGGTATGACAACTCCGTCAAGTCCTTTCTGGATTACCTCGTTTAGGTCATCTGGAATTTTACCAGAGATAGGTGAATTTGTCCTAACATAGACAGAGCTGGAATATTGAGATCTTGACTTTAGTGCATCTTTGATGAGATTTCTTGCGGTTTTTTTCTCAGAATCAGGCACAGAGTCCTCCAAATCAAAGCAAACGATGTCAGCTTGCGAAGTTTTGGCCTTTTCTAAAAAGCGCGGATTGTTCCCTGGTACAAATAAGAGGCTACAATAAAGCCTTGCCAAGAATTTAGGCGCCTTCTGGCTTCATCAGGATTTTGCCAAAGAGGCCTTTTCCTGTTAACATCTTTGTGTGAGCTTCTGCTGCTTGCTCAAAGGAATAAACAGAATCAACTACTGCCTTGATTTTTCCTTTGCCCATCCAGTATAATCCATCTTCGAGTTCTGCTCTTGTTCCTTGTGTGGAGCCAAGGATATTTGTTCCTTTGAAAAAGACATGTCGCAGATCAGTCTTTGCATCATAACCAGTTGTTGCACCGCATGAGACTAATGTTGCACCGTATTTGAGCAGTGTTAGCTGTTGATTCCAGTGAGTTTGACCAATGTGATCAAATGATACGTCTATTCCTGGTACTCCCCCGGTTGATTTTGTGATTTCTTTTGTAATCTTGAATACTTCTTTGCTCCAGTCTTCCTTTCTGTGGTCTACCGCATAGTCTGCTCCAAGTTGTTTGCACTTGTCCAGCTTGTCTCCAGATGCAGTTGCTATAACAGTACATCCGTATAGTTTTGCAATTTGAATTCCAAATGAACCAACACCAGAGCCTCCGCCCATTATTAGAACAACTTGTCCTGGTTTGATTTTGGCTCTGCCAACTAGCATGTGCCATGATGTCAGTAGAGTCATCGATGCAGCTGCTGCATCATCGTATGATACGCCGTCTGGAATTTTTACTACATTTACTTCTGGTAAGTGTGTAATTTCTTGGTATGCACCCCAAGTTGGACCTGTCTGGAATCCCCAGATTGTTCTTTTGATGCAGTCAAATTCGCGTCCGTCAGTACATGCTTTGCATACACGGCATGACATGTTTGAATGTGATACCACTCTGTCGCCCACTTTGATGTTAGTTACATCTTCACCTACTGCTATTACATCTCCTGCGGCATCAGAGCCTGAAACGTGTGGTAATGGAACTGCTACTGGAATACCTCGCATTCCCCAGATATCATTATAGTTTAGAGCAGCCGCCTTTACCTTGAAAACAACCTCGTTTGATTTTGGTTTTGGATCTGCTATGTCTTTAACTTTAAGAATTCGTGCATAATTATCGTCTGGTGCATACTCTTCATAGACTACGCCCTTCATGGTTTTGGGTCTTGCAGACCCCTAATTATATTTTGTTTGCATTATCTTCTTTCTATTTTGAAATCACGTTTTGGCTGCTGGACAGATAACAAAATTTGCTTTAGTTGATCGTCTGAGATCTGCGATCGTATTTTTCCTTGTGATGCCATACTGATCAGATAGTTTTCTACTAGTGTTGCTAGCTCTTGCTTTACCATTTTGACGTTGTTTAGTCGAAGTCTTGCCTCTGGTGATAACAATTGCTTTAGAATCATATCTTTTTGTGCCAAAATTTCTTCGTCGCTTGGTCGGTTTGGCTCGCCTTTATCGTAGCTCAAAGAATATCACTAGGAATAGATTTTGAGTAATGGGTTTTGTACTGCAAGCTCATCTAGAATTTCAGATGCTAGTCTGTCTAGCTTTTTCATTCCTGCATGAGTAACTACACGGCCCTTGCCTTGCACTTTTTCGACATATCCTAGCTTTTCTAATTCTTGGATTGCATTTCTAATTACTGCTCCGCCAGAATCTCTGTGGTGAGAAAATGCATATCCTACTGCCTTGTTACCTCCATAATCGATTCTAAGGTCGTTTACGCCGATTGGCCCGTGCAAATAGATTTTTCTAAATACAGATGCGCATCTAGTGTACCACCATTCTTTATCTTGTGGCGGTCGTACAGCATGCGAGCCTGTCTTTACATATGAAGCCCAGTCTGGCTTTCCAATGTTTTCAGACTTTAGCATTGCAGCTAGTCTTGATATCAGAACATCTGCTGGTACATCGTAGGCTTTTGCCATGTGAAAGTCAACCTTTCAAATCGTCTTATAATCATTTAGGTCTGGAAATGACTTTGCGGTAGGTGTGGTTACAAAAATTACATGTTATTCTAATTGATTTTAGAGCGGATCGACCTATTCGAATTCTGGCGTTAGCACCTGGCGGAATGAAAGATTTGCATTTTTTACAAAACTGCATTCGAATTTCATATGGTAGTTTAACTTTGTACTTGGTGCTGATTTTTTTAGCAAGGCCTGCCTGTCTTTGAGCAAGCTCTGGATTTTGTGAAATATTTGATTGTGCCTCTTTGAGTAGAATTTGTATTCGTTTCAGTGCTATTTGTTTTGGATCATACCGCATCATACTGGATAATAGGGCAGTACCTAATCAATCATATCTTAATATGAGTGAAATATGCTTTTTTTAAAATCGACTCATGCAGACAAAAATTCTTAAAGTAAATCCAAAAAACCCCAATCTTTCCCAGATAAGAAAAGCTGCTAGAATCATAAAATCTGGTGGACTGATTGCGTTTCCAACAGAGACAGTTTATGGTCTTGGTGCAAATGCATTAGATGCTAAAGCGGTAAAAAAAATCTTTGATGCCAAAGGCAGGCCATCCGATAATCCACTCATTGTTCACATTTCAGATGTAGCGGATCTTGGGATTTTAGCAGATCACATACCAAAGACAGTATTTGATTTGATAGACAAATTTTGGCCAGGACCACTAACTTTGGTATTGAAAAAATCAAAAATTGTGCCAAAAATAGTCACTGGCGGTTTGGATACGGTAGCAATACGAATGCCAAAAAACAAGATTGCTCAGACATTGATTATACAGTCTGGAACTCCAATAGCAGCTCCATCTGCAAATCTTGCAGGCAAGCCCAGTCCCACCTCAGCAAAACACGTCATCGAGGATCTATCTGGTAGAGTCAGCATGATACTTGACGGCGGCCCAACCAAAATAGGAATAGAATCTACTGTACTTGATTTATCTACAAAGACCCCAACTTTGTTAAGGCCTGGCAGTATAACACTAGAACAGCTACAAAAAATTCTCGATAGAGTCGCAATTCATCCTATTATCTACGGTAAGAAAACAAAATCTGTTCATCGTTCTCCTGGTATGAAATACATGCATTATTCTCCAAATGCCAAAGTAATTCTAGTAGAAGGATCAAAAACCAAAGTTAATCAGAAAATTTTACAATTATTGCGATATTACAAAGAACAAGGATTACGTGTCGGTATTCTCAGTACGGAAAAAAACTACACAAACTCAGATATGACTAGATTTATTGGAAATAATCTGAGTGTAATTGCTGCAAATCTATTCAAATCATTTAGAGAATTTGATTCTAAAGGAATAGACATAGTTCTTGCCCAAGGAATCAGTCATAAGGGCTTGGGCCTTGGGATAATGAACCGGCTTGGAAAAGCAGCCTACAAGAAAATCATGGTTTAGCTTTTTGGCTGAGGGAATCTATTCTTCCCTTGTACTTTTCCTTGTATGTGGCTCTACAGGTAATACAACAAAAGAATCGCTCAAAATCTCCTACTTTGAGTGAATGAGGTTTGTCAGGAATTGGTCCTTGACAGAGATCACATGTCATTTTTAGGACCATGTTCTTGGTGATTTTTGGAATCTTGGGTCGAATCTTTGTGTTTAGTTGTTTTTCTATCCTTTCTTCAAGCATTACATGATCCAATACTGGTGAAATTGACTTTATCAGACCAACATTGACTAGTCTCTCAAATCTTGCTTGAACAGTAGGTGTGCTGACTTTGATTTCCCTTGATATCTGTCGAAATGATTTACGACCATCCTTAATTAACGACTGTATAATTGCAACATCAACATCATCCAATTGATACGGCATTGTATAAAAAAATGAGATAATAGGATATTAGTTTTCTAGAGGGACTAGGAGAACATACTAGTTTTCTTGTGTTTTTCCAAAATTAGAATGGTTAGCTTATTGTTTCTAGCTCCCAGTTTTCATTTACCCATGCCCCAATTACCTTGACTGGTAAATTCCAAGATTCTATTATTTTCATCGTGTTTTGTATGTGGGTTATGTGTTCGCTTTTTGGTACGGGATTTCCTGCACAGTCATGATGTCCTGAAACAAGAATCAGTTTTGATCCATGCTTGTCTACAGAGATTGCTACTTTGGATTTGATCTCATCCATTTTAGCTGTATTAGAAAACAGCTTGTCCACACCAGGTTCTGTTACGGTATCAACATATCTGATTCCATGTTTTTGCTGTAACCAGTTTATTATTGGCAATTGGATTCTGCCGTCCATGCAGCTAATCGAGGTACAAAACTTGGAATCATGCATATCAACTACACCTAAGACTTACAAAAAACCTTAAGGATAAAAATATTGATCAGTAGATTTTCGAATAAAAATTCTTTTAAAAGTCAGATGCGGCCGCCGGGATTTGAACCCGGGTAACGGGATTGGAAGTCCAGCGTACTACCAGGCTATACTACGGCCGCACAAAATTGAGACGTTTTACGCCTACATAAAAATGGTTTTTTCGTATTCATACAAAGTTCGGGCAACCACAACGTGTGCTTCTAGCGGTTTTTCATCTACTGATAGCAAGGAATCAATTCTTTTTTTGGTAGAATCAAAAAACTCCCCCTTGGGAAACCCACCTATAACAAGACAGGTTTCATCAGTACACATTTTTGCCACTGATTCGTAGCTGCTTTTTTTACCTTCTGAAGACAGACCGATGACTTGATCTGGCTTGATTGTATCTAGCAAATCAGAAAAACTCATGTTTTTCATCTCAAAGAGTTTTTGATCATCTGATTCAATGATTTTATTTGCAAAAAGCTGCTCCATTATGCCTGCAAATCTGTGATATGATTTTGGGAATCTGACTTGTTCTCCAACAGTAATAACTTTGTCATCTATAGTATGGACATAAACAGAGATCTCATCTTCTTGGTACAATGGTATAGTGCAGGCTTCAAGCATACAAAAATGTACCAAGTCTGGCCGTCCTCGTTTTATCTCATTTTTTAAGCCCTTCATTGCTCCAAAATGCCACGAATTATCAAGTAAAATCTCTGATGGCTTTTTTCCAGTTTTTCTACAATATGATGTAATAGCATTATGATGATACAATTCCTTTGGGACCAGTTCTAATGACGCCTCGGCTATGACTAGCGATAACATTTTAGCTAGAACCGATTTGCGTTTTAAGCTCAACCCATCCTGCTTTAGCAGAATCATCAATCTTTAGCAGTCCAGCGTTGCAGATATAGTCACCAAGTCGCTTTCTGACATACTGATCATCTCTTGTCAGAGAAACTTGAGATTCCTTAAATTGCTGATCAATAATGCAAGAGTTGTCTGGCCTATCATAGATTCTGTACCAGTTGAAAAACTCAATCTTGGATTCATTGGTTCTATAGAAATCATAAGCTAATTTGATAAACTCTTCTTGTCCTTGCTCAGAACCGCCAATGTCTTCTGATGTGCTCCAGCTTACCTCAAAAAATGCGACTTTATTATTTGGAATCAAGTCAAGTGCCTTTTGCAAGTCAGCTTGTGCCTGTTCTGGAGTTTTTGTTATATCATTAATTCTATCTACTGGGAGATACGTAAACGCAACAAAATCTCCAGTGTCTGCAAATTCGGTAACATAGTTTGTCAGGTTTTTGTTTAGTACATTATTTAGTGAAAATGCGTTTCCTATTTTGAGATTTGGATGCTTTTGTTTTAGCTCATTGTAGATGTTTTGGAACGATTCTCGGTACAAATTGACACTGCCATCTGCATCATCAAAATAAGAGTCAAGTTCAGCTCCAATTATTATACTGTCAATTACACTGTCATATCTACTCACAACAACATCTATTGTAGTAGTAGATTTGCGCTCTAGCGATGTTCCAAATCCAGGAGTTCCCATCCAGTCTGGATATGGTCCTATTGTTCTGCCGTTTACTATTGAAAAGTAAAGCGTTGCTTTCATATTATGATTCTTGTTTAGGCTCATCAAAATGTCAGTTTCTTTGAAATTGTATTTTTCCTGTTCTGGCTCTATGTGATTCCAAAACATGTAATAGTTTGTTCTGCCTGCACCAGTTTCTCCTGCTTTGGAATAAACCTGCTTTATCTTGTCTATTGTGACTTGTTGGGTTGGTGTATTTACTACCAAACCCAGCTTGTCATTTTTTTGTACTACTGGAAACGGATTTTCCTGTGGAACATTAGATGATAAAACCAAGGCCGCAATAGCAGCAACAGCGATGCCTATTGCTATGAAAATTTTCTTGTTCACAAAAATGGAATAAAAAATGTGATAATAAAAGAATTAGGCTTGATTTAACCAGATGTGCACCCAGAGAATCCGCATTCTATACAGATACTGCATCCTTCAACGAACACGAGTGCGTTTTTGCAGGAGGGACAAAGCATTTCTTCGGATATTTCTTCTTTTGTAACTTGTTCTGTTATTGGCTCCTCTGGGATCTTTAGCTGTAGTGCATTATTGACCTGAGCGCGGATGTAATTATTTTTGATGTTCTTTGCAATGAATTCATTTAGGAATGAGCTTGCTACAACATCGAATGTTTTTTCTGCGTTTTCACTAGTCATGTGAAGTACCTGCGTGTGTCTAGAGCCGTCTCTATACACTGTAATACCTTTGAGTCCAAGCTCATGCGCTAACAGATATGCTGCCTTTACATCTTCTGCAGAGACATCATGTGGCATGTTGATTGTTTTTGCTATTGCATTACCAATCCATTCCTGCCATACTGCCTGTGCCATCAGATGGTCAGACCAGTGTATGTCCATTGCAGTAACGAAGATGTTTTGAATCCATTCTGGGATTTCTTCTAGTCCTCTAACAGAGCCATAGTTGTCTGCAATTTTTGCCAAGAGTTCCTCTGAGTATAATCCATTTTCTCGGAGGACTTGCTCAAAGATCTTGTTGGTGTAAAAGAATCGTCCTACAGTTACACGTTTTTCAAATACAAGAGCAAATGTTGGCTCCATTCCATTTGAACAATCTGCAATCATGGATAATGTTCCAGTTGGTGCTACTGTTGTGGTCAGAACGTTTCGAATTCCGTGTTTTTGGATTTTTGTAATTAGTGCATCCCAGTCATAGTAATGATCTCCTTTTGGTTTTTCGTAGTATCCGGAAACTGGAATCTTGCCTTCTGGGAATTCTGTCTTTGAGCATAAATCAAATTCTCCACGAGAACGAGCTAGTGCTACGCTTTCTTCCATGGAATAGTATGTTAGTGCTTCAGCTAACTTGTACTGAAATTCATATCCTTCTTTGGAGTTATATGGAATTCTCAGCTTGTATAGGAGATCTGCTACGCCCATCACACCAAGTCCAATTCTTCTAGATTCCTTTGATGCTTGATCGATCTCTGGAACTGGATAGTGATTCATGTCAATGACATTGTCCAAGAATCGTGTTGTTTTTCGGATGGTCTCTTCATACCTTTGCCAGTCAAATTCGTATTGGCCATCTGCCTTTCTTTTTACAAGGTTTGCCAAGTTGATTGAACCCAAGTTACATGATTCGTATGGATACAATGACTGTTCTCCGCATGGGTTAGTTGCCCGTAGTGGTCCACCCCTTGCCTTTGCGAAAACATTGTACTTGTTGATATTATCGAAAAATATCAAGCCTGGCTCTGCGCTCTTCCATGCAGACAGTGCTATCAGGTCGATTAGCTGGTGTGCATTGATTTCTTTTACTGCTGTTCTATCTCTTGGGCTGCGTAATGTGTATTTGCCATCTGTGCTATCCACTAGTGCAGACCAAAAGTCCTCCCATACTCCAACTGAGACATTAAAGTTCTCTAGAATTCCTGCTTGTGTTTTGTTTGTGATGAACTTTTCAATGTCTGGATGCCAAGCTTCTAGGATACCCATATTTGCACCCCTTCTCTTGCCTCCTTGCTTGACTACCTCGGTAACTGTGTTAATAATATTCATAAACGACACTGGTCCTGATGCGACACCAGACGTTGATGCAACAATATCTCCTTCGTGTCTTAGATCAGAATAGTTGATTCCAACTCCTCCGCCAGACTTGAATATGAGTGCAGCATCAGAGGTTGACTTCATGATATTGCCCATGTCATCAGGCATGCCAAGCACAAAACAAGCAGACAGCTGTCCTAGTCTTGCTCCTGCATTCATCATTGTTGGCGAGTTTGGCAAAAAGTCTTGTTCTGTCATTAGAGCATAATATTCTGTAATGCGGTCTGCATATTGTTCAAATTTCTTTGCTGCAAGTAATGTCAGGACTTCTTTGAAACTCTTTTTCATTTGGCCACGTTTTGCTAGATAGACATACTGGTTTATCAAGCCGCGGAAGTGATACTTGTTAAGATAGTATTGACCTATCTTGAATTTGTAATCAAAATCATCAAGTTTGGACAGATATTTTCTTGCTTCTTCGGCATCCTGGTGTGCACCTCCCTCCTTGACATACAGTTCTGAATCGTAGAGAATATCACCAACGCCAACAAGTATAGCAACTCGCTCAAACATTTGGCTTGGAGATTCTATGATCTCGTTTTTGTTATTTCTTAATAGATATCTTGATGCCAAGACTCGTAAACAGTTCAAATCAAATGATTTGGAAACAGGATCCAAGTTTTTAGTATTAAGAACCTTCATCTTGTCTTCTCGTATTTTGCGACGTTCGTGTCTATACAAAATGTAGGCCTTAGCAATTTCGCCAAGTCCTTTTTCAATAAGTGTTGACTCTACCATATCTTGCACGTCTTCTACAGATGGTGGATTCGATGCTGCAAATCCTTGTTGGATAAGCTTGTTCAAAACTCCACTACTTAAATCACCTGCTATTTTATGGTCTGGTTGGCCGTTTGCTACCAGAGCCTTGTAGATCGCATTTGTTATCTTTTCTTTATTAAATGCAGTAATTTTCCCGTCGCGTTTTTTTACGTCTACGATCGAACTTTCAATTTGAGAAAAATCTGTCGTCATTTCGTCTCCCCTCAGTAGGTATAACCGGTTTGGATATAACCGTGACGCCGAAAAGTTTCAGATTTTAGCTCAACAACTTTTACACCATTCCAAGAATTTTCGTTTTGGTTGTTCCTAAGCAGAAAAACGATTTGCGTTATTTTTGAAATTGATCGATTCATCAAGGTGTGATAATTTTTATTACGTAGAAATGAATTTTGCGATTTTCAGATTAGTTTATGATATATGGAGATTTACAAGATGGACATTTCTCAAAGAGTTTTTCGTCCTTGAAACCACAGTTGCCGCAGATAGGAACGTCCTTGCTGGGTCTAAATGAACCCACCAAGTCTCCTGCCTTTTCTATTGTCTTTTTGATGTCTTCTACCTTGGAATCACGCTCAAATCGAACCTGGACTAGCAATCCTCCATTTAGGATCTTGGCAGTCTTGTTTGCGTCTGAGATTTTCTCAGATTTTGCGCTCATTGAATCGAGTTCAGAGGACGAGATTATGACGCCTTGTGAATAACCCTCACCCTCTAATGACCTTAAAACTGACATTTTGCCATATTTTTCGCCATCCAATGTACCAAATCTAGGCGTGCCATCAGATTCGGTCATTGTTACTATAACAGAGTCACCCATTTCCTTGCCCTTTTTCTCTGCCACGTCTACTGCAGTTTGTAGGACCTTGTGGAGAACTTCGCGTCCTTCCTTGTCATCAGAATATCCAAGTATGTTAAAGACCGCCTCTTTTAGGCCTACCATATTCACTACCAATCCAACTGAGCTTCTTTGCATGTATTGCGTATTTGCTGCAAGGACTGGATTTAGTCCACGTCTGGTTAGATCGGAGATGTCTTTTTTGCGCAAAGACATTGCCGCAAGTGCCGGTTTCATGAGTAGTGCCAGACGCGCTCTAAAGTAAGTCTCGTCTTTATTTGACTCAAATGCTAGTCTTGGCAAGTTTATTGTAAGTGATTGTAGATTAATTGATGATGTACTATTTTTTGCCTTTATTCTAGCAATTCCACTGTAAGAAACTTCGTCTTTTGAAAACAAGACTTTGCCTCCAAGAGATATGATTTCAGAAACTGTTTGGGATATATCAGCTATTTTGCCAGCAGAATAATCTAGGATCAGTCCGACTTGTGGTACTGGTGTCATCTTGACATATGTTTTGTATGCATTTAGTATAGCGCCAACTAGCTTTGGTTCTGAACCAATCTCGATTCTAAATGAAACCAATGTTGGTTCTTTGGTGTATTTGGAGGCAGTAGAAGAGGTGATCAGTGCACCCACTAGCTTTTCTTCCAGTTCTGTCATATTTTTTGCGTGTTTTGCGCAAAGTTGTACTAATCCATCCAGAATTATTTCCTTTGATGCTTCTTTTGATGCCAGCGACATGAGCATTGATAGAGAGGACATTAGGTTGTCTAGTGTCTTGATTGTTGTAATGCGGCTAACACCAAGAAACTTGCCTTTTAGATCAATTCCATCCTCTAGTAATTCCTTAATGTTGAAAAATATTGTATCAGGTAACAGAGACCATATTCCAGGATTTGAAATGTGTATGTCGCCTGACAGGTGTGAGTCTGCAACATCTTTGGGGAGTGTGTTTAGCAAAAGATTTTCTGCAAAGATTGTTTGGCCAGATTTGAAGAATAGTCCTTGTGCTCCATTGTCGATATTGTCTACGTTGGTGAGTGTTTCTTGAATATCAAATACTGGCATTCCAAGGCGTGCTAGTTTGTTTCGGTATTCTTCGTGCCCATGTTCTAGTAGTACAGAGTTTACCATTTCACGAATAAGTGAGCCTGTGAGGTATGTTGTTTGATATTTGTAAATGCGATTTTCTACTTCTTCGGTGATTTTCTGCGCCAGCTCAAGCGGAAGGCTTCCTTCACGCACCAAAGACTGGATGATTTTGTGCGAGTTAAACTCTTCAATAGATTCATGTGATGTTCTAACGTACATTTTACCTGATTCTATGATGGAACGCTCTTCGATTTGGCGTGCCAAGCTAAGTACTAGTTTTCCAAGATTTGTAATTGTATAACGTCTTTCAGATTTGTTTAGCGCTACAAGTGACTGTCTTAGTAGTTTTCTTAGGTGATATGCAAACTTGCCACTTTCCTTTTTGGATTTGAAGCCAGCAAGGGATTTTAGCTCAGAATATGTGAGTGGGCCTTTAGAGTTTAGAATTCTCAAGATATCAATTCTGTTTGGGCTTGCCATGACAGAAAAGATCATTCTTACACGTTTTGATGTAGATTGTAAAATTCCACCAGACTTTTTAGGATCGACCATCCCAGTGGCCTCAATACTCATTGTATTGGCTTAAGATCAGTCCTAAATAAGACTTGTGAAGTTATTGTAAACAGTTTTTGTGGATCAGTTTTTGTTTACATCTATAGAAAACTCAGAGGTGGACAGGGTCTGACCGCAGGAGGGGCATTTGGAATTATAATGCTTCATTACATCTTTTACCGACTTGAGCATTTTCATATTAGAGATCTTTGATCCACACTTACCGCAGGTAACATCAACTGACATAGAGATCAGAATTTGGTAAAGCTATTAAGAATCTTTTTTAATTTTTGCGATTAATTTGGTAAAAAACGATTTACTGTTTTTCTAGTAAGATTCCGCGATCATCGTACCCAGTTATTTTTATCTTAGCGCCGACTGGGAGTTGTGCAGGAGAGCCAATTCCACCTAAAAAGCCAGATATTCGCAATTCATATCCATCAATTTTCATTACAACCCAGGCATATGGAGTGTATTTTTCAAAGCCTGCTGGGGGAACTGTGATTATGGTGTATGTAGCGACTGTTCCTGTACCTTCTAGAATTTTATTCTCAAATCCCTTTGCACCGCAGTTTTGGCAGAAATAGACTGTTGCTAGATGTAGATGACCACATTTAGTACATTTTTTGGTAAGAACCTTGCCTGACTTGACTGCATCTATGAATTCTTGCTTCATTGACAAGGCTGATTACACGCTTTGGAAAATGTGAACTGCGCAGCTAGCACCGGTTGCGCCAAAGTTATGAGTTAAGCCAATTTTTGCATCATTTACTGTGCGCTCACCTGCTTTGCCTGTTAATTGCTCAAATACCTCAACTACTTGCCCTACTCCTGTTGCGCCTATAGGATGACCCTTTGCCTTTAGTCCTCCTGATGGATTAATTGCAACGTCACCGTTTTTAGAAGTTCTTCCCTCTCGCACTGCTTGAACTCCTTTGCCTTTTTCAAAAAATCCCAAGTCTTCAGTGTCTACTACTTCGGCTATTGTAAAACAGTCATGCACTTCGGCAAAATCAATATCTTTTGGTGTTATTCCAGCCATCTTATATGCCGCTTGTGCAGCTAGTTTTGTACTTGGTATTGTAGTCATGTGATCTCTGCCCTGTAGTGTTGCAGGTGATCCACCCCTACCAGAACCTATAACGTTAACATAATTCTTGGAGTGTTCTTTAGCGAATTTCTCACTACATAGTATGACTGCGCTTGCACCATCAGAGAACGGACAGCAGTCATATAGCTTCAAAGGACTTGCGACTACTGCTGACTTCATAACGTCATCTACTGTGATTTTTTTACGAAGATGCGCCTTTGGATTTAGTAAGCCGTTTTCGTGATTTTTTACTGCAACCATTGCCAAGTCTTCTTCTGTAGCCTTGAATTCAGTCAAATATGCTCGTGCCATGGATGCGAATAATCCTGGGAATGATGCACCTGCACCACCCTCATAAAAGAAATCAGAACAATATGAAAAATAGGTTGTAGTCCACTCTGTTCCGGTATGGGTTACCTTTTCTGTTCCTGCAACTAGGACAGCATCGTAAAATCCTGCTGCAACGTTTGCAAATGCCTCTCTAAACGATACAGATCCAGATCCACATGCAGATTCAATTGATAATGATGGTTTCTCTGGGATTCCTAGGTTACTCATTACTACTGGTCCCAAGTGAACCTGCTTATCTGCTACTCCAAATACATTAGAAATGTAGCCTGCCTGGATCTCTTTTGGATCGATTCCAGCACTTTCTATTGCTCCAACTGACGCTTGAATAGTGATATCGGTAATGCTATCGTCTAATTTTCCATATTTGGTACTACCAGCACCAAGAACACAGACCTTTTCCACGACAGTTTTCGACTAGATCCATATAAAAATTCTTCACGAATTATCATAGTGTTGATAAAACAAAAGGTCGTCCTAGATGTCAGATCTACCAAAAACAAAAAGTTAGGCAAAGTTCGCATTACAAAAAACAAAGTTGTCAAACTTCAAGCTGAGATGCGCCAGTATTATGACTCTAATTCCTTTCTTTCTTGGTCTGCAAGCAAGAAAAAATATGTTATCTTGGGATCAAATGAGCCAAAAAATGGCTTAGTACCATGTCCAAGCTGCAAAATAGGCAAACTAATGGTGATACGATCAAGAAAAACCAAGAAACGGTTTATGGGATGTTCCAATTACTATAATGGTTGCAAGGTTTCTTCTCCAATGCTTCAAAAAGCGATGATATATGCTACCAAATCAGCCTGTCCAGAGTGTCATTGGCCCATGATCCTATACAGATATTCAAGAAAGCAGAAATGGCTCAAACAGTGCGCTAATTATTATTGTCCTATAAAAAGGCCTAAAGACTGAGATCCGGATAGATGTCTGTTCTTCTGTTTTTCAAGAGCGGCAACGATAGTCGTGTCTTTTTGACTAGATTCAGCGAAACATCAGCAATTCCAATTCCAGATTTGTGTTTCATGTCTAGTATGATTTTTCCGTATGGATCTACTACCAAACTACGTCCACAGTAAATATTTCCCAGATGCCCTGGTGCAATAACATAACATCCATTTTCAATTGCGCGGATTTTGTTTAGTGCAATCCAGTGTTCTTCTTTGTGCGGGCCTTGTACCCAGGCAGATGGTACAATCAAGATTTCAGATCCAGATGACGCTAAAATACGAGACATTTCAGGAAACCTAAGATCATAGCAAATCAGTATTCCAAGCTTGCCAAGTGTTGTTTTTGTTGGCGGTGTAATTTTGTGGCCAGGCTCTAGTTTTGCAGATTCTTTAAAGCCAAGTGCGTCATACAGATGAATTTTTCTGTATGTGGATATGATTTTGCCAGATTTGTTGATTATGAATGCAGTATCATAAACACGATTTTTTTTCTTGCTTTTTTCATATATGGTTCCGACAACTTGGATTTTGTTTTTTCTTGCTGCCTTGGTTATTTGCAAAACAAAGTTACCATTGATTGATTCGGCCTCTTCTGCAAGCTGTTTGGCACTTTGATTTGATGCAGTATAAAACATCATAAATTCTGGAAATGCACACAGCTCTGCTCCTTTTTTCGCAGCTATTTGCATATAGTTTAGAATTTGTGTAAGGTTTTTTTGTTTGTTAGTTGATGCCTTGAATTGTACTACAGCTACCTTCATGGTTTTGATATTATTATCATGAGATAAAAAGACTGAGGCACCTTATAGGGGGCTGCCTGCAAGGTACCAGTTTTCTTTTGGATTATCCTCAAAAACCACTATGACGTGTGATTCTTTTGTTTTTAGAATATCAACTGCAGTTTTTGTTACCGCTTTTGCAAATTCTTCTTTTTGTTGTGTGGTTCTGCCAGGATACATTGACACTGTAATTATTGGCATAAAGAAAATTTTTGTGATCTCGGATTTATTCGTATACTAGATATCGCCTTTCCAGCCATACCTAGAGCTGTTTCTAGTTCCATATGTGAACTCACTTCCACGCATTTTCTTGTATGCAAAGCCAGTTGCCACGCCAATTACAAATCCACCTATGTGGGCCAGATACGCAACGCCTCCAGAGCCAAAACCGAATCCGCCAACAAACAGAGGCAATAGATTCTGGAATATTAGCCAAAACGGCAAAAAGAATTTTGCCGGTACATGCATCATTCTCATAAAGAATCCAAGCATCATAAAGGTCGTAATTCTTGCTCGCGGGAATATAACCAAGTATGCCCCAAGCACACCAGAGATTGCACCAGATGCACCTACTGCAGGTACTGGACTGTTCAGATCGCCTGCAATATGAACTAGTCCTGCAACAATTCCCCAAATCAGATAGATTCCAAGAAATTTAAGTCGGCCAAACTTTAACTCAATGTTATCGCCAAAGATCCACAAAAACAACATGTTACCGCCAAGGTGTAATGCACCTCCATGAAGAAATGTGGAACTTAGCAGAGTAATCATCGGTTCAACAGGACATGAAATTGCCATGTCCTCAAAATTGAGAACCCTCTCTCCTGCAACACACGCAGGAACTGCTCCCCATTCATAGAACAGTTCAGCTGCTCTATCATTCCCAAACTCAAAGAATTGTCCAGTTGCAGCTACTTCAAAAAAGAAAATTATTACGTTTGCCACAATAAGGGCAATTGTCATCTTTGGTTTGTATCCTGGAGGCTTTGGATTTTCGTCCCTTATTGGGATCATAGCTATTCAAATGATCTATTGCATAAAAACGTAAATCTAGTTTTTATAATTATAATTTGATTATTCCAACTTTGATCAAGTATTGAATACCATTGACAAAGTCCGCATCTGTGGTTTTGCCATCCGCCCAGAACTTGGCTGCATCTTTTACCCAAGCTGGAATAGTTGAAGAGCCAGTTCCTTCCTTTTGCGTTGGTGGAATTTTGATTATTTGTTGTTTGATCAGATACTGAATTCCAGAAACAAAATCCTTGTCTGTGATTTTTCCATCAGACCAGAATTTGGCATTGGTTTTGATCCAAGATGGAATTGTGTATGTTACAGTTGTTTGTCCACCCTTTCCAATTGTTATTGTTGCACTACTTGGACTCTGTGTATAGTATGTGGTTTCTTCGTCTAATCCGTGGCTGATTATGCCTAGACTGACTTTGTAGTTGCCTTCCTTTGGAAACTTGAATTCTTGAACATCGATTCCTTCAGTTGAAAATATACCAATTTTTTGGGGATCATCTCCAAGATTTGTCACCAGGGTTTTGCCTGAGCTGTCTGCAATTGAATAGATGTATCTAACATACTTGAGAATTTGGCCATTCTTATCAAAGAATGTAAAGTGTAATGGGGTAGCACTGGATGTACTCAGATTAGAATCAAATGATATTTTGGCAGTAGCTCCTGTGGAAAATTTGACATCATAGATGTTTTTTGGTGTGGCATCTGCTGGAGATACTACAAAGTCCATTGTTGTAGCGCCAGGGGAGATTGTTTTTGCGATGTTTAGTATGTCTTCTTTGTTTATCAAAAAGTGCAGAATTGATGTCCCCTCCATGGAATACGGATCAAGAATCAGCATTCTTCCTATTGTTGGCATACCATTTACTTTGCCTTCATATGCTGTAGTGTCGGTAAACTCCTTGAAGGTCTTTGGAACACGTACCTCTTCGTGGACAAAGATTTGTTGGCTTTCAATTCTTGTTGTGTCCCAGTTAAATGGCATAGAGAATGAAATTGCTTTTTTTGTTGAATCAAACTTGAAGTTTTCTATTATATCATAATACGAAACCACAGATGTGTCATGGGTTTTTCCACCATATGCGATTTTTTGATTAGAAATGTCGCCAACACTTAGCCAAGAATCAAATGATTTGTAGTCTTTTTCTGCAAAGATATTCCTATCAAAGTCTATACCAGTGATTGTTATTCTAAAGTGATACAGACCAGATTCCAGCAGTACCGGTGCTAAAACATCAATTTTGTCGCCAAACGCAGTCCATGTATTTGGGAGCTCCTCTAGCTGGTCACCATACACTACAACATTATTTACATCAACTTTGGTGGGCTTGATTTTGAGCGTTAGATCTCCATAGTGTGCGTGAAAGTTACTTCGAAGTAGTAATTTCTCATCCTTCCAAGCCTCTAAAAAGTAAGATGTATGTGGCACGGTTTTGCCTGTCTTGGAATCAAAGAGTTTTAGCTGAAGAAAAGTATCACCTACCGTATCTTTTGTGAGAATTGGTGGATTGATCTTGATGAATAATGCAGCTTCACGACTACCAAAGCTTGCTGGAGGAAGATTCTCCTGTGTTAGACCATCCCCATGTGCAGCTGGTGCAAATGTAAATGCTTGAAATAACAATAATGCGGCAAAAACAGGAACATAAAACTTGGAAATCATCGATCTTGAAGCTTTTTGAAACATATTTAACTTTTAAGAAGATTTCGGACTCAATTATTGATTCTTGGTTTGACAATATGCAACGACACTGCATGATCATCCAAAAGCGAACCAACCCCAATAGATACATCTTTGATTCGAAGAACAATTTTGTCCAAATCTTTGTTATCTAGATCATATTTTTTTGCTAATGCAGATTTTACTTTTTCTTCAGTATCAGTGATTTCATTTAGTGTTGCAGGTATTGTGACATCAAGCAGTTTACGAAATGCCTGCTTTGGGATTTTTCCTGTTCCATCCTGTATTATGTAAAATGAGATCTTTTCTTTAGCTATTTCATGTGGTAATGTATCAAGTGCGTTTGCAGTGTAGAAAACTTGCACATCAAGAATATTTGTTACGTCTTGGGTCAAGTCCAACACAATTTGTTCATTATTGAAGCCTTTTAGTGAAGATACTGGTACTTTGATTATTACAAATCCTTCAGTTAGTTCCCTGGTGTCAATTCCAAAGAGTTCTTTGATATCTCGACAGCTAATTCCTGTCGAGTTTTCAGCCTCTAATTTTTTGAAAATAGCGTTGGATGTAGAGCCATCATTAATGACTGCAGTCCACACAAAACCTACTTGGTAGCCCTTACTGTTTAGTATGTTAATTGAGGTATCGTAATGTCCAGGTCGTAACGGTCCTGTGTGATCAGGAATGGATCCGCACACAAATTTTGCAGTGTAAGCAATATCTTGGACTTGATTAGAATCTTGTGCAATTACAAGGCTAGTCGAGCTAGCTATTATCACAAACATGATTCCAAAAATTACAAACTTGTTCATTGTACCATGATACCAAACAGATTAGAATATAATGTTAGGGACAACAAGTTAGTAAATTATAATACATTCAGATTGAAACTTTACCTATGAAGCTTCTGACTATGTTATTATTGCTTCTAGTTTTTACTATTCCAATTTTTACCACACAAGCATTTGCAAAATCACAACAGTTACCAACTGATAAAGGAACACTTTTAGTGAATTTAGCAATAGAATCAGTCGACACAAAACAAACCAAGCTCAAAATCGATTTTGTGAATCCACAGACAAGTGCCATACAGGAACATATTGATTACAAAGTCACCGTTACAAATGGAGATGAATCAATCTTTGGTCCAATTCCTCTCACTCACACATCACTTGGATCAGTCACAATACCTGTAGAACTCAAGGATGGTGAAAACAAAATATCAATTGATGTAGAAGGAATTTTGTTCAAGCCTATTCCTCCAGAAACAGTGACATTTACAGTAGCTAAGGAACAGACATCACCCTATCCAGACAAACCCAACTCTGGTTGTCTGATTGCAACTGCTGCATATGGAACAGAGCTTGCACCCCAAGTCCAGATGTTAAGAGAAATCAGAGACAACGTCCTCTTTAGTACAGGCTCAGGCACTGCATTCATGACTGGATTCAACGAATTCTATTATTCATTTAGTCCTGCAATAGCTGATCTAGAAAGACAAAACCCAGTGTTTCGTGAAGTTGTAAAATACACTATAACACCAATGCTTTCCACATTGTACATTTTGCATCTAGTAGACATCAATTCAGAATCTGAAATGCTAGGATATGGAATTGGTATTATAATGCTAAATGTCGGAATGTATTTTGTTGTGCCAACAGTCGTGATTACGAAATTTTTTAGGCACAAATCAGAATAAGGATTTTATTTGTCTGTGATCGCAAACAGTTCAATGAAAACAATAGCATTAGGTGCTATCTTGGCAATTTTTGCTGTTATGGTTACTGTCCCAGCATTTGCAGATCATGCAACTGTAGAAGTTAGTGTTCCAGCAGGTTCATCCACAACCGGCTGTGAAACAACAAATGAATGTTACATTGAATCCGAGGTAACAATCGATGCTGGCAGTGAAGTAGTATGGTCAAATGAAGACAGCGCTTCACACACTGTAACAAGCGGAACACCAAGCGATGGCCCAGATGGAATATTTGACAGTGGACTGTTCTTATCAGGACAAACATTCTCACATATGTTTGAAGAAGAAGGCGAATACCCATACTTTTGCTTGGTACACCCATGGATGCAAGGAACAGTAATCGTTCAGACGGTAGGTGAAGAGCATACAGATGAGGAAGGACATGACCATGAATCACACGGTACAACGGTAATGTCACAAGACGGCTCTGTCACTATACACATCGACTCTGATGAACCAGTAGAGGGCGCAGAAGCTCTAGTATCAGTTGAATTTGTTGATGCAGACGGAAACCCAATTGAACATGTGAACTTTGAGATCACTGCTACTCAAGACGGCAACGAAGTCCTAGCAGAAACAGCTCAACATGCACACAGCGGCGTCACAGAATTTACAACTTCCGAGCTAGGCTCTGATGGTCCACTAGATGTCCAAGTCACAATCCTAGGAATAG